>Ga0209318_1000172_pt1 | contig 70790 bp, 93 predicted proteins | sample RifGroE1_FD_183999 | JGI IMG/M metagenome (GOLD analysis project Ga0209318, IMG submission 183999) | Groundwater microbial communities from Rifle, Colorado, USA - Groundwater E1 (SPAdes) (version 2) | ecosystem: Environmental > Aquatic > Deep subsurface > Groundwater | place: Rifle, Colorado... | reverse complement strand
GAAAAGGCAAGTAAATCTGGTAATAAAGCAATTAAAGTAGGCAGTTTTGATGAAGCAAATAAAGAAATGAATAGAATGATTACTACTCTTGATAGAATAAGAGATCATTTTAAAAATTTGGGGCAGAATGTACAAGTTAAACAAGCATTTAGTAGTGCAGATGAATCTTTGAAAAAATTTGAAGTTAGCGTTGACAAAATAAAAAGAAAACTTAAAGAAAAGATTAATTTTGTAGTAGATGTAAAAACAGATAAAAATGGAAATGAAGAAATGTTATTTAATAAAATAGCATTAGCTTCAAAAGAATCTGCCGAAAAAGTTATTAAAAATTCAAATACTAAAATTGAAGCAATAAAAAAAGAAATTAATGCAATTGACCAATTAATTCTTAAATATAAATCTCAAACTATGTCTGCAAAGAATTTTATTAATTCTGCCAATGATATATTAAATAATGGTAAATTATCTAGTAATAGTATTTTGTCTAATTCTGATTTAAAAGAAAGATCTAAATTATTGCAAGTATTAAAATTAGCACAGAAAGAACTTGATAATTCTATTTCTAAACCTAAAACTACGTCTACTAATACATTTATAATTAAAGAAATTGGAGAAGTAGATAAATTAATACTTAAGTATAGATCGGCAACTATTTCTGCAAAAGAATTTATGGATGCTGGAAATAAATTGTATAATAGTGGTAAATTGTCTGGTTCATCTACAAAAGATTTACAAGAAAGAGCAAGATTAATTCAGGCATTAACTAAAGCAGAAAAAGATTATTATTCATCTATAAATCAAGAACATAAAACAAATACTAGTATTATTGGCAATGCTGATAAAATAGAACAACAAATTAATAAAATAAATAATGCCCTAGAAAGATTAAAAGTTAACAAAGATAGAGTTTTTGCAGATACAAGAGTTTCTTCAGAAGTTAGTACTCTTGGGAATATGGAAAGACAATTTAGAAATGGTGAAATATCTGCTCAAAGATATGCTTCACAAATGGATAATGTGAGAACTAGAGTAGCACAGGTTTCAGGAGAACTTCGCAATGTAAATAGAGATGGTTATAGTTTTACTTCAATGGTTGAATTGGCAGCAAAAAAAATAATGATATGGGCGATAAGTACAAATTTAGTATATGGGAGTTTTAGGCAACTACAATTGGGAGTTTCTTACATTTCTGATTTAGAAAATTCTTTAAATCAGATTCGTATTGTTACAAATAAAACACAAGAAGAAGTAAATAATCTTGCTCAATCTTACAATCAATTAGGTAAAGAAATGTCTACTACAACCAGAGAAATTGCATCTGTTTCTGCTAATTTATATAGGCAAGGTTTGAATGATAATGATGTTGAAAATAGAATGAAATCTATAATTCAATATGCAAAAATTAGTTCAATATCTTTACAACAAAGTGATAAAATTATTACTGCAACAGCAAATGCGACAGGTGAAAGTGTACAGAAAATTATAGATGTTTTTGCTACATTAGGAGACACCACTGCTTCAGATGCAGCAGAAATTGGAGAAGCGTTAACAAGAGTAGCATCCGCGAGTGAAAATAGTAATATTTCCCTGGAAAAAAGTGCCAGCTGGCTTGCAACAATTTCTAGTATCACCAGAGAGAGTGCGTCAACTATTGGACGAAGTTTAAATAGTGTAATTTCTAGATATGAATCAATAAAAAAAACTGGTTTTAATCAAGAGGATTCCACTAATTTAAATGAAGTTGTAACAGCCTTATCACAAATTGGTATTAAAGCAACAGATTCACAAGGGCAATTACTTGACTTCGCTAAAGTAATGGATTTGCTTGGTGAAAAATTTCAAAATTTATCCAAAAATGAAAAAAGTTATATTACAACTACGTTGTTCGGTTAACTAATAGCCCATATATACAGTGATGTATATAATGAAGTTGGCTTATATCGGTGGAAGCCTTGGGGAAGGTAATACCGAGGGAAGAATTAATGATTAGAATATAATTATAATTATAGGAAGTGATTTTATTGATAAATAATGAATATGTAAATATTGAAGTGACAAAAGAAAATTTAAGATATATGAGAAGAAATTATAAGAAATGTAATATTGGAGATATATTAAAAATACATTATAAAGATTTAGGAAAATATTCTAAAAAGCAAATAGAATTAAAATGTGATTATTGTGAAAGAATATTTAATAGAGAAATTCAAGTGTACAATAGGAAATTTGATGGTACAATTGAAGGACAAAAAGATGCTTGTGATGAATGTAAATTAGAAAAAATGAAAGAAACTAATTTAAATAAATATGGATATGAATGGTATACACAAACAGAAATTGGTAGAAATAATTTATCAGAAAATAAATCTATGTATGCTAAAGAAAATGTGAATAAAGCAAAAATAACTCTTAATGAAAAATTTGGGGTGGATAATGTTTTTCAATTGCAAGAAGTAAAGAATAAATCTAAAGAAACTATAAAAAGAAAATATGGAGTAGAACATATAATGAAATTAGATAAATATAAAAATATTGTTAATAAAAAAAGATTAATTACATTATATGAAAATGGAACTGCTCCACGTTCTAAGCAACAAATATATTTACATAATTTACTAGGTGGAGAATTAAATTATCCAGTGTCAAATTGTTCTTTAGATATTGCCTATCCAGAAGAAATGATATACATAGAATATAATGGTGGAGGACATGATTTATCAGTAAAAATAGGTAAATTAACTCCTGCTCAATTCAAAAATCAAGAAAATAAAAGATATTTTTATTTAAAATCTTTGGGTTGGAAGCAAATTTGTATAGATTGTCCTAATGATATTTTGCCTTCAGATGATGAAATTATTAAAATAATTAATAATGCAAAAATAAATTTATCTAATTCTTATCATCAAATAGTAAATTTCTAATCATTAATTCCCCGTAACGACTAAATTATATAATGGTAACATTATATATACGCCAACTCTCTTATTTTAAAATAAGAGAATGATATAGTCTGAACTGCATTATAGACCCCTTATATCGAGATGCAGAAGTAGGAAGAAATTCCTACTCGCCATTTTATATGGTCAGTAACCGTAAGGTGAAAGTAACAGATTGACATACCAACGCAATCGTGGCATAACATTATTATCCAATTACCAAACCAGTTTAAAAAATTATGAGAACGCTATGAACTCTGCTGGTTCATCAGAACAAAAGTTCGCTATATACCAAGAATCAACTGCTGCAAGATTAGATAAATTAAAGGCAAGCTGGGAAGGATTTTGGCAATCATCTATAGATTCTAGTACATTAAAAGGAGTAATTAATACTCTTACCTTTTTAATAAATTCTTTAGGAAATCTTCCTACTGTTCTTGGAATTGCTACTACTGGATTATTATTATGGAAAGGAAGTTTATTACTAACAAGAAATGCTCAAAATGCGTTTGTTGGTATATTCCCTTCTCTTTTTGCTAATATTAGGACATTTTCTGCTTCATTAGATGGTTTGACTACAAGGCAAGCAATGGTTACGGTTGCAACTAGAACTTTTACTTCTGCATTAAATGGTTTAAAATTAGCATTTATGTCTAATCCTATTGGTTTAATTATTACTGGATTAACTACAGCATATATTGCTTTTGAATTAATTAGTCAAGGTATATCTCAACATTCGCAAAAACAAAAAGATGAATTTAACTCATTAACTCAATCAGTACAAAAATTATCTTCAGAAATTTCAGATTCAGAGAAATTAATTAAAACATATAATGATTTATCACAAGCAACATCCCTTACATCAGAACAAAAACAAAAATTAGCAGATGTTACGGAAAAATTATCTGCATTATACCCTAATTCAATTGATCAATTTGATGCAGAAGGAAAAGCAATATCCTTAAATTCAGGCAAACTACAAGAATACTTAGACTTAAAAGAGCAAGAATTAAATTTAAAACGTCAAGAAATGTCAGAACAATTCTATAAAACTGGTGATAAGGATGTTAATAACCTACTAACTAATGAAAAAAATATAAAATCAAAAATGGATCAATTAGCAGATTATGAAAGAATAAAAAAAGAATTTTTAGATTCTGGAATGGCAGAAACTAATAAATCTGGTTATAAAACAGTATTAGAAGATATAAATAGAACAAAAAAAGAATTATTAGAATTAAAATCAGAATCAATAAAAACATTTGATGAATTAAAATCTGGATTCACAGCAACATTGCAGAATGAAGATGGATTTAAAGATTTTAAACCTCAAGAATTAGATAATTTTATTAGTAGTTTATTAAAATCAAAAGATGTATTAGAGCAAATAAAAAAATCTGGTGGTATAGAAATATTTTCTGCTAATTTAATAGATAATGGTTTTGCTAGTACATTTAATAATATCAATAAGGAATTTAATGACTTAAGTAAAAATACTAATAAAACTCAAAAAGATATAGATGATTTTAATAACAACGCTGTTAGTAAATTAACTGAGAAATTAAGTTATCTAGGTAATCCTGTTGCAGAAAATGTAGCAAAAGCAATAACAGATAAATTTGGTTTATCAATAAGTGAAGCAAAAGAAAAGGTATTTGATTTTAATGGTGCTATTGAATCAATCCAAAAAACAACAACTGACACATCAGAAAAAATAGAACTCTATAATCAATTATTAGAAAAAGCAAAAGAATCTAATAACGATGCCGCCCAAGAAGTAATGAAACACGTTGATAAACATAAGGATCTTTATGATGTTGTTGATGTTGAAAATGGAATGCTAGTATTAAACACTTCTAAATTAAATGATTTGAAAAATAAAACAATTGAAACAGCAACAGTAACTAATAAAGCAGAGATTGAAAAAGCAAAAATAGTTTCAACTCAAACAACAGCAAGATTAGCACAATATAATTTAGAAATAACTAAATTAACAACATTATTGGAAATTCAAGAAGCATATCTAAAAATTAGTAATTCATTAAATAAAGATTATATTTCTGGTAAATTATCAACAGATGATTATTATAGTAAGTTAGATCAAGTAAAAAAAGATGTTACAGATGTTTATGTTGCTAGTAGATTAGACAGTTTAAAAAATATGGAAGATGCCCAAAAATTATTTGAAGAATGGAAGAAAGAAAGAGGATATTCTAGAGATATAAAAGATTCAAAAGAAATGTCTGCAATGCGAGATAAAATTAATGGATATGTAGAATTAAAACAAGCAGTAGAAAAAAGCAATGCAGTTTTAAATTCTCCTAATCTTGGTATTAAAGATTCTAATTCCACAACCAATGCAAAATCAGCAGAATCCCTAGCATGGGAAAAAGTAACAAATGAAATAAAAAAATATAATAACGCTCTCACCTCCCTAGAAGATATTACTTCAAACGCAGTAAAAGGTTCTCAGGAACGTAGAGATGCACTTCATGCTGAAAATTTAAAAATTAAGGAACAAATTGACTATTTAAAACAACAAAGAGATGGATTAAATACTGTATCAATAACATCATTTACTACTTCTAATGGTAAATTGCCTAACCCAATACCTGGAACACAATTAAAAGATTCCTTTGGAGCACCTAGAGATGGTGGTTCTCGTAAACATGAAGGAATAGATATAATGGCTGATTTTGGAACAGAAATACATTCAACTACATCTGGTAAAGTATTAAGTGCTGGAAATACTGGTGCTAAAGGTGGTTGGGGTGTAACAATATCTGATCCTCAAGGTAATAGACATTATTATGCTCATATGAATACTGACCCTAGCAAAATATTAGGGATAGGGCAAGAAATATTAGCAGGTCAAGTAATAGGATATGTTGGAGATAGCGGCAATGCTAAAGGTACACCACATTTACATTACGGGATTACGGATGCTAATAAAAAAGCAATTAATCCTTATAATTTATTAACTAATGATGTTAATACTGCTTTACAAAAAACTGTAACAACTAATACTTCACGTTCTGCTATAGACAGATATAAAATATCTCCTGAAATCGTTAATACTGTTTTATCTCTTGCTCAAAAATATAATGTTGATCCTGCATTAATACTTGCTATCGGAGAGCAAGAAACTAATTGGGGAAAATCAGGAGATGGCAAAAATGGAATGTATACTGGTTACGGATCATATGATTCAGGATCAGATTATACTAAAGCAGGACTTGAACAGCAAGTAGAAGGAACAGTTAAAAAAATGTTAGCTTGGGGTATGACTCCAGGTAATGTTAGTTTTGATAAATTAAATCAAGGTAATAAAGGTAATTTACCTACTGGTATATATGCTACAGATGACAATTGGCAAAACTCTGTTTGGAATTTATATAAAGAATTTTCAAATGGCCAAATGACAAGCACTATAAGTAGTGAATTATCCTACGAAAAATTAACAGAAGACAGAATTAAACATCAAGAAGAAATAAATGCTAAAATACTAGAATTAGAGAAGAAATTTGCTCAAAATTCTAAAGAATGGTACACAGATTTATGGCAAGAATCAGATAATATAATCAGCGAATTTGAACAAAGAAGCAATTTTTCTAAAGTATTTGCAGAAAGCATGTCTAAATCTTCTCCAGAATATAGAAATGAATTATTAGTACAGAAAAATAATACTACAGGTATTCAAAAACAATTAGCAGAACAAGCAAAACAAATGGATCAAGCCATTGAGAATATGAAAAAGGGTATTATTGATGGTACATTTAAAGATAAGCAATTTTTAGAAGAAACAATTGAAAAAAGAAAAGCATTATCTGCTGAATGGTGGAATAAACAGAAAGAAATATCTGATAAACAAGCAGAAATAACATCTAGTGAGATTGAAGAAGTAACAAATAAAATAGATAAGTATAATGAAGCAATAAAAATTGCTCAATCTCAACAAGAGATGAATGAAAAAGGAACGGAAGAATATAATAATGCTTTAAAAAATGAAATTATTCAATATTCTAATATAAAATCTGCTTTATTAGAAAAACAAGCAATATATCAAAAAGAATTAGCAGATACTATTGTAGGAACATTAAGATATCAAGAATTACAGAAAGCAATAAGCGATACAACAATAGAGATATTAGATAATCAAAAAGCATTGTATGACAATAAAAAACAAATCATAGATGATACAATTTCACTAATCAAAGATGCCTACGAGAAAGAAAAAGATATAGCATTAGAAGCAATTGATGAACAAATGGAAGCAGAAGATAAAAGACATGATAAAGTAAAAGAAAATCTTGATGATGAATTGGATCAATATGAAGATTCTATCAATCAGAAATTAAAATTGCTAGATGAATTATCTTCCACAGAAGATTATGAAGATAATATTAAAAAATTAAATGAAGAAAAATTAGATATTCAGAAGCAAATTGATTATTTGGGAAATGATGATTCTTATGAAGCAAAAGCAAAAAAAGAAGAATTATTAAAAGAACTTTCAGAAATAGATTTAGAAATATCTAAAACTCAAAAAGATAGAGAAAAAGAATTATTAAAAGATTCTTTAAATGATCAGTTAGATGCTTATGAAAAAGATATTAAAGAAAAGCAAGATGCCGAAGATGATAAATATGATGCAGAGAAAGAAAGATTAGAAAAAATTAAAGATGAAACAGAAAAATATTATCAAGATATGATTGATAATGAAATTAATTTTTCTAATATAAGTCAAGAATTAATGAAGGGTAATATCGACAATACTATATCAGAATTAACTAGATTATTAACATTTGTAAAAAATAATATTAGCAATTTAGGTCAAGGTGTTGGGAATACTCTTGCAAGTGAGATAAATAATAGTATTAATCAATTGACTGGAAATTTAGGCAGTAGTGGTAGTAGTACAAGTAGTAGCAATAACAATTCTAATAACAATTCTAGCAATAACTCTAGTAATTCTGGCAATACACCATCTCCAATAGCCACATTTTCACCAGGAAGTTATGAAAATACTGATGGTACAGCAATTATGAAATCAGTTACATTAGCAAATGCATTAGGGGAAAGTGTAAGTTGGGATGGAGAAGGAACACCAGTTATTATAGGTGGTAAAAGTTTTGCTTATAAAAAAATAGAAGGAAATGATTCTTTAGTAGGTATAAGAGAAGTAGCAGAAGCATTAGGACATGATGTAGAATGGAATAATGGAATAATTGATATATATCATGAAGGTGGTATTATTGCTAATAAACCTACTAATAAAATAATGGATATTGTAAATAAATTATTTAATACTCAATCTAATGAAACTGTAGTTAAAATGCTTAAAGGTGAACTTGCAATACCACAAAATAATGTAATGAAAAATTTCATTCCTAATATGCAGAATTTTGTTAATAGCTTTATACCAAATATAACTCCTTCTGTAGCGACAAGTGGTGGAAACATTTATAATCTTACAGTTGAAGTTGCAAATATGAATGCAAATAGTAAGAGTGATATTGATAATGTAACAAAGTATTTAATAAATGGAGTTAGAAAATTTGGTAAACAAATTTAATATTATTATATTTATTTTATAGAGTAGTAATAATTTAAAAACATATTACTACTCTATTATTTTATTGAAAGTAGAAAGTAGGTGAAACATATTTTAATAAAATCATCAACTAATTTTACTATAAATGGTATATCTAATCAAGAATTAAAATTAATTCATTGTAATATTAATACTGGAATGCAAGAAGAACCATTTATATATTCAAGAGAAATTGAATTAACATATATAAAAGGTAGGGAAAATCCATATTTAACTTATAAAAAACCATCTGTATTAAAATTTAATGCAACATTTGCATTTGAAAATACATTTACATCTGATGATTTACGTTTATTGGCAAGAACAATTGACAGTCAATATTTTATTCCTTTAACATTTATTGATGAATCATCTGATAATACTTCTATTACAAAAATATATTATATAATGTTAGATGGCGATCCTATTATATCTCACAATTGTATTAACCAAGGATATGTTACATTATCGTTTATTTGTAATTCACCATATTGCTATTCACCTGTTTATCAATCAAATATATATGATATGTCTGAAAATATATTATGGACAGATATTATATTTAATAATAAAGGTGATGTGGATTGTAAACCAGAGATATATATTACTAAAGTTGGTAATGGAGATTTTGTAATTCAAAATTTATCAAATAATAATATACAATTTAAATTTACTGATTTGATAGATCAAGAAGAAATATCAGTAAGTAATGAAAATGAACTTATTACAACATCTTTATTAAATACAAGTAGGTATGATAATTTTAATTTTGAATTTTTATCTATTCCTCCTGGTTTAAATACGTTGAGGATATTAGGTAATGTAAAGTTTTATTTTAAATATCAATTTAAGTATTATTAGTGGGATTTTTAGAATATAAATATAAATATATTGATATTTTGCTTGACACACTTACTCCCTTATTGTATAATGCTATTAATGTAAGCACAATAAGATATTTTATTTGTGATTACACATATGGTATAATACTTTAGATGGGAGTGTGATTTTATGGTAATACGGATTAAATCAAGAGCAACAAGAAAATCTCATAAAAGGAATGTTGGTATAACAAGACGAGGAACTAAACCTTTAAAAAGGAGGGTTGGAAGAATGACGATGGGAATTCAAATAAAAGATTCTACAGTTGAATTAGAGGAAAATACAAATTTTAATTGTATGAGTAATATTAGAAAAATTGCTCAAATGGCAATAAAGGAAAAAGGGTTAACAAATAAAGAAATTAGAAAAACATTGGGGATTAAAAGATATGAGATATAAACCACCTAAAATTGTTCTTGATACCAATATTTTTATTAATGGATTATTTTCTTCTGAAGAAGATAATGAATATATTAAGATAATGAATATGGTTGATAATAAACAAATATATTTATTATTTTCACAAGATACTATAGGTGAATTAGTTTATGTAGCAAAAAATTTTGCAAGGTATAATATTATTGATATTAAAAATAGAATATTGTTACTTCAATATATAATGGAATCATTTTATTATTCTACTTCTGTCAATACTATTAATACTGTTACACCTGAAATCAATGATAAATTTGATTCTATGTTTTTGAAATGTGCGATGAAAGGTAAAGCAGACTATTTAATTTCAGATGATTTTAAAAGTGGTATGCATGATGTTGATAAATTAGGATTTAAAGTTTTGAGTGCGAGAGATTTTTGTGAGATGGTTAAAGATGAGAATGAGAAAAGCAAGAATGAAGAGAATGAGAATGTTAAAGGTTGTGTTAGTTGATAGTTAGTTAATTTGAATGTTGGTATGTGTATAAGTCAAGTATAATTATTATTGTCTTTGTTAATAGAATATAAAAATAATTATACTTGACTTTATGTGATAGGTATGTTAATATGATATTAGAATTTTTAGTTGGTTTAGTATTGGTTTAGTGGGTTTGATGTGTTACTATGATTTGATATGTTGCTTCCTTTCTACTTTTGAAAATTACATATGCATAGTGTATAATATAGTGGATAAGGAGTGAGTTGTGATGGCAGTTAAAGATGATAAATTAATAATAAGAGTAACACCTGGATTAAAAAAGCGTATTGAATCTACAGCTAAGAAACAAGGTAAAAATGTTTCAGATTTTGTTAGAGATATTATTACTATATTTTTGGATAAAGAACAACCTGAATATTTGGATTCAATTAATAAATTGAGAGAATTATTTTGTGATAAAGAAATTCTTCAACATAAAATATATACAAATAAAATTAATGATTCTAATTTAGAGGATACTGAACAATTAATATTGGAATTAGTACGCATACAGCAAAAGATTTATGAGATGGAAAAATATATTAATGATTATTTGAATAGTAAGGATATTTAGGAATATAGAGATATTCTATGTAAATAATAGTTATTTGATGATATTCAACCATAATATAGTTATTTAACCGAATATGATGGGTTAACAGATTTGTATACCCAAGCAAATTCCTTTATACTAATATCAAGTAAAGGATAAGTTTTCCCTTACAATATTAGAAAAGGAGTTGTTTTATTTTATGGAATACAATCAATTAACTAATTTACAATTTGAAGAAATTATGGAAGGATTGTTAGGAAAGCCTGTATGGTTGGAAGTTAAAACAGAAACGGTTATTGTGAACGTGCTGTATGATGGTTTTGAGTTCCTTAGTTTTGTGAATGGTAAGTATCAGTTTGGGTTTTTGGAGTATAATGAGGAACGTGAATATGAGAATTTGATGATTAGGATAGATGATATTTTAGACATACATAGGAATCCTATTGCTCCTAGTATGGGTGCTGAACAGGTAATTTTGAGTATGTGTTGTGGTGCGGAAATATTTGTTGAGTATAATTATTAGGGGTAGGAGTGATTGGATAAATGTTGAAAAGAAAACCAATTATATGTGCAGAAGGTTCAGAAAATTTAATGCTGTGCAATTACAAATATTGTCATATTGCGTATGCTTTGAGTGTTGAAATAAAATTTTTTACTGATTTAAATTATAAGGAATTTGAGAATTTTTGCGATGGTAAGTATACTGGTCAGCAGATTGAAAAGTTTGAATTGACTGGTAGATTTTAATTGTTTGATTGATTGATTAATTATGAATATAATTTTATAGGGATAGGTAGGAGTAATTAACCTACTGAAAAATGGGTAGAACCTCCTCTCTACCCATCTCTATTTTTATTTTTGAGTGAGGAATAATATTATAATATTTATAAATAAGGAGGATTTAATTTAATATGCCAAGAAAAAGAACTAACGATGAATTTTTACAAGCAGTATATAATTTAGTTGGGGATGAATATACTATATTAGACGAATATATTAATGCTAGAATAAAAGTTAAGATTAGGCATAATAATGAAAGTTGTAGTAATTATGAATGGAGTATTTATCCTGATAGTTTTTTAAATAAAAATATTAGATGTACTAAGTGTTCTGGCAATAATAAAAAAGATACAAAACAATTTAAAGAAGAAGTTTATCAATTAGTTGGTGATGAATATGAAGTTATTGGTGAATATATAAATAATAAAACAAATATATTGATAAAACATAATAAATGCGATCATGAATGGCCTGTTACACCACATAGTTTTTTAAGTGGTACAAAGTGTCCTATTTGTCAAAATATTAAACGTATAGAAAATTCAAAACTTACATATGAACAAGTTAAAAAATTTATACGTAATTTAAATTATGAATTAATAAGTGATGAATATGTTAATTCTGCTTCAAAACTTATATTAAAAGATAATGAAGATTATTATTATTTTATAACATGGAATGATTTACAACAAAAAACTACACCAGATAAATTCAATAAATCTAATCCTTATACAATACAAAATATAAAACTATGGTGTAAATTAAATAATAAACCGTTTGAATTATTAAGTGATACATATGAAGGAAGTAAAAAGAAATTAAAATGGAAATGTTTAAAAGAAAATTGTGGAGAAGAATTTAGAGCAAGTATAGATCAAATAATAACAAATAATCAAGGTTGTGGAGTTTGTGTTGGTAAACAAATTGCCTTATCCAATTGTCTTGCAACTAAAAACCCTGAACTTGCAAAACAGTGGCATCCTACGTTGAACGGTGATTTGACTCCTTTTGATGTTACTGTAAGTGGTAGTAAAGATATTTGGTGGCAATGTGATAAAGGACATGAGTGGCCTGCGACAATTAATAGTAGAAATTCTGGTTGTGGTTGCCCTTATTGTGCAGGACAATTACCTTCAAAAGACTATAATTTACTAGTTAATAATCCTGAATTATGTGAAGAATGGGATTATAAGAAGAATGAAAAAAGACCTGAAGAGTTTTGTCCCAACAGTGGCAAATACGCTTGGTGGGTATGTAAAGAATGTGAGCATGAATGGGAAGCATATATTTATAGTAGAAATAGTGGATTTGGTTGTCCTGAATGCTGTAAAAGTAAAGGTGAAAAAGAAATAGATAGAATATTAATTAATAAAAATTGGATTAAAATATCACAAGAAGATTTTGATAATTTAATTGATGAAGATAAATATAATAAGAATTATTTTATTCCTCAAATGAAATTTAATGGTTTAGTAGGTTTGGGAAATGGTTTATTATCTTATGATTTTTACATACCCAAATTAAATTTATTGATTGAATATCAAGGTGAACAGCATGAAAAATATATACCAGGATTCCATGAATCAGAAGAACAATTTAAAAAACAATTAGAACACGATCAAAGAAAATGTATTTATGCATGGAATAATAATATAAATTTACTTGAAATATGGTATTGGGATTTTGATAATATTGAAGAAATATTAAATAAATACATTTTTAACTAACAATTAATACAAATCTCTATATATTTAAATAATAATAAAGAAAGTTAGGTGAAATTTATTGTCATTTGAAATTGATTATTCAAAAATTGGACAAAAACCAGATTTATATGTATGTAAACCAAATTTATCTATAATTGGCAAGTTATCAGATGCTTTTAATATTACACTAAATTTAAAATTATCATCAATAAATGAACTCTCATTTTCGTTAAATTATTATAAAGATATAAATCATGAATATATTGTGAATCCGAATTATAATTTACTCAAACATAGGTATTTAATTAAATTTGTTTTAAATGATTATGTTGAATATTTTATTATAAATTTGCCAGAAGATAACGACACTGAAGATAACACAGCAATAAAAAATATTACTTGTTTTTCTTTGGCTTATTTGTTAAATAATGAAATTATAAATGGATATAAAACAACTGATTCTATTAATGCTACTACTGTGTTGACGGATATTTTAAGCGACACTACATGGATAATTGGACATATAGATACAAAATTCGACATTATGTTTCGACAATTTGATATTTCTGGAAAGACTGCCTTAGATACTATATGTGATGATATAGCTAATACCTTTGGGGCATTAGTTGTATTTGATACAATAAATTATACTGTTAGTCTGTATGATATTGAGACATACGGATTAGATAGGGGATTATCTTTCGCATACGGTAAATATTTAAAATCAATAAATAATACAATAGATCCTGATTCATTTTGTACACAATTGTATATTTATGGTAAAGATAATATATCTATTGCCAGTTCTAACACTACAGGGATGCCATTTTTGCAGAATTTTACTTATTTTTTATATCCATTCTCTAGGGACGAAAATAAAAATGTATTAATTCATAGCGATTACATGTCGGATGATTTAGCGAATTCTATATTAGATTACAATGATCTATTATCTTCAAAAGAAGGAGAATATAATAGTTTACTAACACAAAAAATAACATTGCAAGAAACATTAAATACTGCAAATACTGATTTAACAGATTTAAAAACAGAAATGTATGTAATTTTAGATGCTATTGATATTGGGCAAGCAAATAATTTAGACACATCTACACTTATCACAGATAGAAATAATAAACAAATAGAATTAGATAATAAATATAAAGATATTAACTCGATATTAGTGGATATTACAATTACTAATCCATGTATTGTTGATGGTAATATTAATTTAACTATTGATGATAAGGTAATAGATATTCCAGTAGTTTTAGGAGATACAATAAATACTGTTGCTACAAAAATAAATAACTATATTAATAGTATATATTATAATTATGATAATAAATTCCCTCTAATTCCTATCTTTAAATGTAGTGTTATTAATGATACTGTCAGTATAATTTATTTTACAACCAAAGATCAAGCAAATTTTGATATTACATTTACTGATACAGATAGCACAGGAGTTACTTGTACTATTGGTAGTAAAGTTAATAATGGTTTAGAGAATCAAATTAGTAATATAAATATTCAGATGAATATATTAACTGATCTTTTATCTGTGAGTAATAATTTTACACCAGAACAAATATTAGAATTAAAAAGGTCATTTATAATTAAGAAAGAAGTAAGAAATGAGTATATTTCGGATGTCCAAGAATTGTTAAATTGGGGGAAATTGGAATTTGCAAAAATCTATCAGCCTGCGACAATAATCGAGATTGATATAGTGGATTTATTTGGTTGCATTGACATTGGTTGTCAATATGATAGGGATAAGTTACAATTGTCAGAAATTGTAAATATACGATACGATAAATTCAATGTCAATGTGAAAGCAAAAATTAATGAAATTACATATGATTTTGAAAATAGTAATATCTCTGTAATAATTAGTAACTTAAAAGATATAAATCAAAATAAAGACAAATATTTACAGATGCTAAATCAAAGTATAAATGCAGGGATTACAGTTGAGCAAAATAAATTTGGATGGAATAGTGCTAATGATATTAAAAGTGATGTAAATGATATATTAAATAATAAATGGGATTCATCTTTAAGAGAAATATTAGCAGGAGTAAATGAATCAGTAGAAATAAATGGTAGAGGAATAACCATAACGAATCCTGATGATGTTCAAAAGGCAATTCGTCTTATGCATGGAATAATTGCACTAACAACCAACGGATGGAATTCTTTAGATATTGCAATTGATGGGTCGGGGGTATATGCACATAAGTTAATTGGCCAAATTGTTGCATCTACAATATTAACAATAACCAATGAAGCAGGCAATTTTTCTGTAGACCAAAATGGTGTAAATATTGAAGATATGTCATTAATAATAACTAAAACAGATAGTAAGAGTAGAATAATAATGAATATTTCAAACGGCATAAAGATCCAAAAAAATACTGGAACGATTGAAGCCCCAGTGTGGGATGATTTATTCTATATAAATAACGATGGTAATTTGGTAACAAAAGGTTATGTCGAGATTAATTCTGGTACTGCTGGAGAAACCCATATTGATGAAAATGGTTTATATTTAGGTGCGAGTACATTCCTTAATGCTGAATTTAGAGTAACTCCTGGTGGATTCCTTCATGCAGAAGATGCAGAAGTTACAGGTGATATTGATTGTAATACATTAAGAATACAAGGTATAGATATTTTAAGTGAATTAAATACTAAAATTAATGGTTATTATTTATCTGACAATAGTGTAAGTGCAGATAAAATTAGTGTAAATACATTATCTGCAATTACTGCAAATTTAGGTACTGTAACTGCTGGGAGTCTTACGACTGATACAACTATTGATGTTGGGACAGATTGTTCTGTCGGGAATCAATTAATTTTAAATCCACTTGATTTTAATAGTGGTGTAACATGGGGTTCTACAGGTGATGGTATGTTTTATACTCCTAATGCAAATGCAATTTATTTAACTGCTCTTGGTGGTGTATATTCAGGAGTTAATAGATTGGATCAACCATTAGTTGCTAAACTTGGTTAATATTATCTATAATATTTAATATTAAAATAACTTTGTCCATATAATAATTGAATATTTTCTGGCAAATTTTCTATTTCTATATGTTCATTATCTGTTTTAATATACGCTTTTTGTTTTTTATTGTCCCAATTTAGAATACCAGGAAATTTAATATTATATTCTCTACCATTAAAATATGTTTTTCCATTAATATTAATTGATTTAATTCCATTATAAGTAGTTTCTTTAATATCATTAGATGTATTATTAATACTATTTTGTTGTTGAGATTTTTGATTTTCTTGAATTTGTTTAGTTTGTATGTTATTAACATCTATATCACTACTATCAATAATCACACTATTATTTGCACTATCAAAATTAACTTTCATTTTTAATGCTTCACATAATTTTCTCACAGGCAAATAAGTAGAATTATTAACATTGATAACTTCTGCATTTTCAAGTAGTTTGCCATTTAAATAAATTTTTATAGCAGAGTTATCAGCAAAAGTAACTGAAGAAAATAATAAACTACTTGTAATTAATCCTAAACTAAAATATTTAATTTTCTGAATATTCTTATTGTTAATTTTAAACATAATATTACTCTCCTTTTTAAATTTAGTTTTGTATTATTATACCATAAATTATATGGTAATGCAAATGTGTATATTGCAAAAAATAAATGGTAAATTGCTATCTATATTAACAAAATAAAAAAATAATTATATTGACAATTTACTTGACATATTCCCTTCCATATTGTATTATAGTATTAACAAACATTCACCTACCGATACATACGTAGTTGTAGTATAATATAGGTGAAGGATGGTGTGGTTTATATGAAGATTAAAATAACCAATAAAATAGAAGAAAGAATAAATGAGTATCAAGCAAAGTATGGAACAAGCAGAACTTTTATTGCTAATAAAGCAGGTGTTAGTAGACAAAATCTCAATTCACTTGAAAAATCAGATAACCCTACTATACAATCATTAGAAAAAATAGCTTACGCTTTAGATTGTAAAATAACAGATTTATATGAATGTAAAATTATCAAAGACTAAATAGAAATTTTTATTATTAATTTTGTAAAGTTATTATTGACAAAATGAAACTCTTCTATTACAATATGATTGTAAGGTTGATTTTGATTTACGCACCTTATAATTAAATTAAATGGAGGAGTTTTTATTATGAAGAATAACTATAATCTACTAAACCAATTCGTAGACAGAAAATGTGAAATAAGTTTCCACTCTTTACTAAATAATACACTATCAGCAACTTACGTTTATAACTCATTCTCCTACCAATTAACAGATGAATATATCCAATTTCATGATCAATCAGAGGATGATTGTGTAGTAACTTCTATTGAGTTAAGTAAAATTAATTCAATATCTAATTTGAATAATGATTTTTATTTTGATGTGGTTTCTATTAAAACTAATGACTACATAGTTGGTGTCTGTACATTAGAAAGAAAATTTATATATCCTAGATGTTATAAATGTGGCAAAGAAATATTAGTGCCAGAAGAAACAATATGGAGAGTCCACAGTGGCAGTATTAATTACGGAAGTCATTATGATGATGGAGAAAATAGTGGTGAAATTGTTAATTCTTTAGATTTTTGTGACAGTTGTATTTTTAGCTTCGTTGGAGAAGTTGGTGAGCAAGATGAATGATTTAGTATTATATAAGAGTGAAAATTTTCAGGGTACTGTATGTGATTTATATAGAAATATTAATAATGATATTTTTATGACAAGAGAACAAATGGGGATTGCTTTGGAATACTCAGATCCGATGACTGCAATTGGGAAAATTCATGATAGGCATAAAGAGCGACTTGATAAATATTCATTTACCACTTTGGTAAACGGAAGAAACACATATTTATACGAAGCAAGAGGTATTTATGAAATATGTCGTTGGAGTAGACAGTCAAATGCAAATGCTTTTATGGATTGGGTTTGGAATCTTTTAGAAGGTTTAAGGAAAGGAGAATTAATACTGCTCCAACAAAAACTAGAGGAACAACAACCTAAAATAGAATTCTATAACCAAGTAATTAACACAAGGAGCAACTTCACAATGCTCCAAGTTGCTAAAGTATTAAAACTCAAAGGCAGGAATAAAATGTTCGCCTTTCTCAGAAGTGAAGATATATTAATGTCGAAAAAGGAAAGACATAATATACCTAGACAACAATTTATCGACGCTGGATACTTTTTAGTGATTATAAAATCTATGTATATAAAAGGTGAAATTGTGGATATTCCGGTTACACTTGTGACACCAAAGGGTATTCAGTATATTCTAAAGCGTTGGAATAAAAAGAATGTTAATCTACTTGAGAATAAAGTTAATTAATTTAATTAAAATGTGTTAACAATTAAGACCTCATTAAGAGGTCTTTTTATTTTAATCAAATATAATAAAATAAAATAAAAAGGAGTGTTTTTATTATGAATAAAGAAAAAACTGTCCAAACAAATGAACAAAAAGAAACTGCTCTTAAAGAACAGTTGGAAAGTATGTTTATAGAAATTTTAAAAATAAAAGAATTACAAAAATTTATTCTTGTTGGGATGGGAGTCGATTTAGAATCATTGAAAGAATTTTAATTTGAGCATATTGACCTTGATTGCATCTTCTCATAGGATGCACTCCTCTAAAACAATCTTTTGTAATTATATCTAGTTTTTCACAAATTGGAATATGTTCACAATCACTATCAGTTTCAATTGATGGTATTTGTGGCATTCTAAATCCACCTATACTCATTATACCACCTCCTTTCTCTATGTTAATTCTATAGTCAGGAGTCATTTCCTTTGACAAAGAATGTTGGTATATGTGTTTTAATGTCGATAAATATAATTATTATAAATTTATTATGATTTATTATTAAATTACAAATTAAACTACAAATAAAATTTAAATTTAAAGGAGGAATTCCCTAATGGCAGACAATACTATGGAAATAATTAATGATAATGGTGTAATGAAAGTAAGGCAAACAGTTGTTCAAGAACAAACAATAACACCTGAATTTATCTATAAACAATTAATTGACTTGGGAGCAAGAAAAAATAATCTTCAATTAGAAATTAATAGGATTGATACTGATATTATTAAATATAAAGATATGTTAATACAATTAGAAAATGTTAAATAAGTAATTATAATACTATAATTAACTATAAATAACATAATATTTATATAATAGATTTAATATATAACAAATATTAAATCTATTATATTTTATTTGTATTTTTAAAGTAGGTGAATAATATAAATGTCATGGTTATCAACAAGTAATATAACATCAACATCAATTACAGTTTATGCAGATGGTTTACAATATCCATTATCTGAGTATGATGATTTTGCTTGGTATGTAGGAACTGATCCAGAAGACCCTTATGCTTGGCGTGGTCAAACAGGTGTAGGTGGTAATGTGTTTACATATGATGGATTATCACCTGATACATGGTATAGTTTTTGTTGTAAAGCATACTATCAAGGTGCGTGGTATGTTATTGGTGGAGATGGATATTATATTTCAGAAATAACAGATACTCCTGCGCCAGAAACACCTTCAGGAACACCTTGGGTAACTAATCAAGGAGAAGGTACATTTAGAATTAATTGGAATCCTTCTGATTATGCTGATTTTTATACTTTAGCATATATAGGCAATAGTGGATGGCAATATGCAACTCCAATTTATAATACATATTATACTTTAAATAATACATTATATGGATATAGATATTATTTTGATGTAAGAGCAGAAAATTCTCAAGGTGTTTCCTCATATGGAGATGAAGGTGATTATGTAACCACTCCTAAATCTCCAGGTAATATTACTATGTCTGCTGTTTCAACATATACTATTGATATTAGACTAGCAGATGGAATGATAGGAAATTGGACACAAATAGAAGTATATTTATATTTAAATGGTGTATTATCACAAATACAAAGAATATATTATGATGGTTATAATTCTGGTGATAGAATAGTAACATTTACAAATTTATCTCCAGATACAGAATATAAATTTAATGCTTTATCAAGTTATCATGTATTTCCTGAAGATAGTTGGTTAAATAGTTATTATTGGTCAAATGATTTATATGTAACAACTGATGCAAGGCCAAGTAATTTTTCTTGGGATACGCCAAAAATACAAGGTGATCCAGCAACAAATTTAATTTATTATGAATGGAATAATTTAAATAGTAAAATAAATCTATTTAGACAGTACAAAAATTTATCTACTATTAATTTTACAATTGCTTATAGTGGTAATATATTTTATGCAAGTATGTTCAATGAATCAAGAAATGCCATTCTCCCAATGAATGGAACAAATTTGCCAACAACAAAATTAGGAATTAGTGATGTTATAGATGATGAAGACGCAGATGATTTAAGAGCAAGTGATTTAAATGATTTAGTAAGTTGTTTAAATAATATAATTTAATGGAGGAGTGTGATTGTATGTCTGTTTTTGATTTTCAAACTTCGATTATTTCAAGAAGAAGAAAAGGAGATTCTACAGACCCTTTTTTACAAATAAATGAGAATCAGCAAATTGTAAATTCTAAAGTAATTCTTTCTGAAATTCCTGAATACGCTAATAAAGTACAAATTGTAGGAAATGATATAACTTGGATTGAAACTACTTCTAATAATCCTAGTGAAAATCAATTTTATGTTGATTATAATCAAGGTATAGTTTATCATAATTCTTTAAATAATGGATTAACTCAATTATATTCTTATATGGGAACAGGTAGTATGTATTTAAATTCATCAAGAGTATTCACTCAAATTGATTCTAATGGAGATATAACAGAAACTCTTCAAGATGTTGTAGACAATACTAAAATAATATATAAACCACCTGTAACAAATTTTTCTGATCTTGATACTATATATTCAACTCCTGAAATTGGTTGGAGAGTACAAGTAAAATCTACTAATAAAATATACAGATATAATGGTGATATATGGGATTACATAGAAGATGCTTCAAATATAACTAGTATTGAAGTAAGAAGTAATAACCCTACAGATGATTTATTTAATGGTAGAATGTGGTTAATTAATTAAAAAAGAAGGTGAATATTTTGCCAAACGTATTCATAGGTGGGTGTATGCCAGGAAGAAATATAGACACACAATCTAATTATACACAATTAGGAGAATTGAATATATATAACAATAATGAAATATTACAAATACCTATTACAAATGAAGCAGTAGGAAGTCCATTAAGAATTATACATAAAGAGAATATTAGATGTATTAAATTAGTTAATGAGAATGATTCTGATGCTTCTAAATTTAAAATACAATATAATTATAATATTCATACTTGTGCAAAAACATTAATAATTACATAAATGAAAGGAGTAGATGATAATTAAATGCCTTTTACATTTCCACAAGATTTTAATTTAATAACAGGAACAGTTGAAGTAGTTAATAATGGTAATGACTTTGTAATACCGTGTAAAATGTATCAAGAAGATGGCATTACAGGAGTTAATGAATTAAATAGATTGCCAGTTGATACAACTTTAAGTAGTGAAAATAAAACATTTTTACAAAGAACAACAATTGCTTGGAATGGAATTAAATTAACTGATAGTATAGAAATTCCTGTATCAAATAAAGCAATATTGATTGCTATAAATAATAATCAAAATCAAGCATTAACTGTTACATTTGAAAATGAAGTTGCATCAGGAGATTGGTTTAAATGGTATGATGGCACAGGTACAGAAATATCATTTATATGTCCTGATAATAGTAAAATTGTTTATGGTGCTTTTCAATGTTTTCCTAAATTTAATAAGGGGAAAATTGTATTTACTGCTAATGTTGCACCAGTTAATAGTAGTACAACTTGGATTCAAATACAAGAAATATAATTTAGTATATTGCAAAGTAGGTGATTTTAAATCGCAAATCTATTATATAATCCTGATTTAACCATTAGTACGTTTGGGAATATTCAAGTAATGGACAGTGAAGGTAATTTTCCATATGATCCTTCTGATCATTGCTATGCTAATAATGGAATATGTGATACTTTAGGAGGAAATGGTATTTCTCCTGATTACTGGTTTTACCTTGGGGGTTGCGATTATGGCAGATTTGATTCGAGTGGGGCAGATTGGAGTACCCTATCTCCTCCCTCTGGTGGTAAATCTATTATGCTTGATATTACTAACCTATTAGTACAACAATCTGGTGGTATAACACAGGTAATAGCAATTAATCAAACAGAAGTTAAACCAATTAGAGTATCTGCTTATGTATCTGCTGAAAATTGCACAGGTAATCCAATCATAAATGTTGGGTTTATTGGTTATCCTCCTGGTTGGCCTGCTGTTGGTGGAGGTAATTTAACTTTTGATGAGGGGACTTATGATTTTACTTTTAAGAAAAAAACTTTTATTCCTTCAAGACCAGTAAAATATTTATTTTTTCATATATTACATAGAGGATTTTCAGTAGGTAAAGCATGGTATGGTGGATTTACTTTAGAAGAATTAGATATTCCACAAGTAAGTTTACCTATAGAAAATGTTATTATGAATTCTAATTTTTTTTATTCAAGTGATGATATTATTCCTACAGGATGGGATTGTGTAAATTCAACAATTATAGAAGAAATTAATCCTATTGGCACAAATTCTATGTTTATGCAAAATAATAGTTCTATAAGTCAAAATAATATTTGCATTGACAAAGGATTACTAAAACAAAAAATAACTATATATTCTATGAGTTTAGGAGTAACTAATTTTCAAGTAAATATTAAACTATTAGATAGATATAGAAATATAATTAATGAAAAAATTATCAATATAGAGACAAGTAATCAATGGCAAACAGATATTATTTATATTATGAATACATTATATTCTGAAAAAGTAGATATTGAAATCACTAATATTAGTGGAGATAATGGATATATAGGTGGTGTTTTATTAGTTTCTGAACCATTATTATCTTCTAATACAATTAATATTAATTCAAATAAAAACATATTAGAAATACCTAGTAATAATATTGATAGCACAAATGTAATTAATCTTGACAATATTATAAATATTAATCATGTAGAATTAGATATTAAAGATAATAATAGTGTATCGTTTATAACAGATGGATTAATAGGAGAATTTATTGCTTCTAATACATTTAAATCATTTACATTATTACAAAATTCAGAAATGACAAAAATAAATGATACTGAGTATACTATATCTCCTTGGAATAATAATATTTCAGAAATAGAAGTAAATAATATAAATACTGATCAGTATTTAAGAATACCTCATATTGTTCATCCTGATAGATGGTTAGTGACTACAGGAGGAAATATTCCTGCAAATAATACTAGATATTATTGTGTTACTGCATGTACTTCTTTTGGTGAGACTGACAGATCAAATGAAGTAAGAGCAATAACAGATGCTATTTCAAATACTAATTGTGTTCCTATAGAAATTTGTCCAGTTGATGGTGCGACAAGTTATAAAATATATATGACACAAAATGAAGACACTATTCAACCTTGGGAGTATAGCGTTGCAGGAGTTAAAAAATTAATATGGAATGATGGACAGAATCATTTAGTTGCTGAAATATCTGCTGAGCAATTAAGAAATAATGGATATATCTATTATGATACAGGTACAAATTTATTATCTGGTTATCCTTCTATAACAAATACGGCAAAATTATGGAATATAGATAATGTTAATCATAAAATAATATTTGACAATGGTAGTATTCCTGTGGAAAATGTGAATGCTATTTATTCTGTTGATGAAGATATTAATTCTATATTATATTTATCTCATGCAAATAAATATTATATTACTACAGATTCAGGTATTTATGAATCAGATATATTTGTCCCTAATAAATTAAATTTAATAGAATCAGAAATAAATATTGTAGCATTATCTTATTTTAATGATGAATTATGGTATATGAATAATATTGGTGATGTATATAATTTATCTAATACAATAACATATTCTGGCAATATTGGATTTACAGATTTTTGTTTTATTAATGATAATCATATTGCAAGAATATCAAATTCTGGAATAGTGAAAATATTTAATTTAATAGGGAATATTACAAATAACTTTAATATTAAAGGATCATTTGATTGTAAAGGATTGTCATTATATTATGATAAATTAATAACTTATGATAATAATCAAAATAAATTTATTGTATTTGATTTAAGTGGAAATATTATACAATATATAGATATACCAATAATAGGTATAACATCTTGGAATATAATAGGTATAAATTTAGTAGTTGCAACAGATTTTACAATTGCAGTTTATAGAATATATGCTAATAATTATTATGCTAAATTAGATAAAGAATATTATTTGGGAAATAATCCACAAAAACCAACAATAAATAGAATACAATTACCAGGAGAAATTATAGAACCAGAATATCCAGAATTATTAGCAAATGGAACTTTTGAAGATGGTACAACTTTCCCTTCAGGATTTAATATTTATGGTGATTCTATTGTAGATAGTGGATTTTCTAATGAAGTAGCAATTGATGGTACAAGATCAATGTATTTTAATTTTCCTAAAGCATCATGGAAAAGTATAAATAAATCTAATGTTCCTATAATTGGTGGCAGACAATATAATTTCTCAATATATACTAAATCTACTGCTAATTCTAACGGATTATTAGGGATACAATTTAATACTAGTGATGGATCAGGAGATGAAGAATTTTATACAATTCCATATACAATAACATATAATTTAAATCAAATTATTTTACAAGCACCTATTGATGCAATTGAAGTAGATTTTAGATATTTAGTATATGGTAGTGATTCACAAGGAATTACATATTTTATGAATGCTTTAAGTTTAAAAGAGGAAGATTCTCCCATTCAAACATTTGAGCATTTATATAATGGTAATTATTCTATTTATCCTGTCAATTCTACAATTCCTTCTGGATGGGAAGTATATGGGTCAAGTGTTGGAGTGAACGCTACTGTAACAAATATTGAAAATCCTATAATACAATCATCTGGTAAAGCATTTAAAATTACTCCTCCAATATATGATGACATAACAGATAATTGGGTTATTGTTCAATCTCAAAAGTTCGATGTGAATGTTGGAGACAATTTGGAAGTAGGATTTTATTTTAAAAGAGAGAATATTATTTCCTCTAATTTACAAATATCATTGCATTATTATGATGCGAATGATAATCAAGATTTAACCGTATATAAATATATCACAGTATCCAATATAGGTAATCAATATAAAGTATTATTTGAACCTAATACTACAGGATATATTAAAGCAAAATTAAGATTTTGGGTATTTCAAGGTGAATATAACTGGATTGAAAATTGTAGTATAATACCTATAGTTACAATTAATAATATTTCAAATAATGATTTTTCTTTACAATTATCTGGATGGTCTAATTATGGCACAAATATGTCAGATGAAGATGTTACAGGATTAGGTATAAGTATAGATTCAAATATATATCATTCTACTCCTTTATCTTGCAAATTTAATATTGATAGAATTGATTGTAGATATACACAAATAGAACAAACAGTTACTTTAAATCAAATTACACCTAAAAAGGTTATATTTAATGCTTGGGCAAAAGGTGAAAATTGTATAAATGGTGCAAATTTATGGTTTGAGACTTGGATTAAATATACAGATGATACAAGTGAATGGAATCCATTGGGTACTGCTCAGATATGGCCTTCAGATACATTTGATTGGACACAATTAAATTTTGAATTTATTCCAACAAAAACAATTAAAGAAATAGATATAATAATAGATATTGGTAGAGGTGGAACAGGAATTATTTGGGTAGATGATATAATTGTGATAGAAGAACAAGATATTCCTATTGTAGATGATGTAGAATTAACAATACCTTATACAGAATTAAATACTGAAACAATTAAACAAATTAAATTATATTCACAATTAAAATATAATGGGAATAATGTTGAACAGAAAAATCTTACAGTTAATTACTCTATATCTCCAAATATTGGCAGTATTATATCATTACCAACTAATTCAATTGGATTATCCAATGCTATTTATACATTACCATCTATATCTAGTGAAATAACAATTAATGCATCATATGAAGGTATCACTGATTCTAAAACTCTTACTATTTATCCACTTGTTTTAGATAATTTGCAAGAACCAATAATAGAAAATAATTTGCCTACAAATATTAATAATTTATATGCTGAAGTTATTGTACCTAAAATACAAAAAATATTACCTGATGTAACAAAAAGAATAGGCAGATGGGAAGTTTTTCGTCCTACAGTATATAACCAAAAGCAAATGCTTGACTATGATATGCACTATAGTCCTATATCTGATTGGTCAAATGTAAAAGCTGACGTAATATATAAATTATACCCTGAATTATTTTTATTTCATTATTTTGATGATTTATCAGATTATCCAAATCAAATAGGATGGCAAGAGATTATGGCACAACGTAAGGAATGGTTTTGCGTAGATGCAACTGGATTTTCTAGTCCTTTTGGTGATGGTAGATACTATTATGATTGGAAAAACCTTGAAACAGTACAATGGTATGTCGATAGATTAATCAGAGAAAGAGAAATATGGTCAGATGGAATATATATTGATGATTTTTGGGGAGAAAGTTATGGTACTCTTGTAGATTTTAACTGGTCAGCAGAAGCAAGTCAATTACTAAATTTTAGAAGTGTTTATGAGAGATTATCTTCTAGTGCTAATAGAATGCAATTATTAGCAAATGAATTGCACAGACAAGGTAAATATCTTACGACTAATTTCGGATGTGCTAGAGATTTTAATTTAGATGGAACACTTGTAGAAGATACAAAATTACTTGCAATGCCATTTGATGGATATTTATTAGAAACTTGGTTATATACTTGGACAACAAATCCAGATGTCATTACAACAGAAGGATTTGATTTAGAATTCATAAAAAATGAAATAGATTTTATAAAATGGTGTGGAGAAAATGATAAATGGGTAGTTGCTCTTGCTAGAAGTTCAAGTGAATTATATCCTGCTAGAATGTTTAGTTTGGCAGGATTTTTAATGGGTAAACATAAAAATGCTTATTATTGTCATTCAGATTGGGGATCAGATACATACGGAAGCAACTGGCATGAACAAATGCAACCTGAATGTTTTATTACTACTGGAAATCCATTAGAAGATTATCAATTGAATAATGGTTTATTTAGTAGAAAGTTTGATAATTGTGTAGCATTATTAAATATGAACGAAGTTACACAATCTTATATTTTACCTTCTGGTACTTGGTATACAATGAGAGGTAATAATTATTCTGGTACAATAAGTGTTGCTAGAAGACAAGGTTTAGTATTGGTTAAAATTAGACCTTAAAATGAGGTGGTAATTGATTATATGGATTTAATTTTATCAGAAATATCTAATCAGAAATTTTATAAAATGAACGTGAATTCTAATGAAGAGTATTACTTGTATGGGAAAGTTATTACAAGTAATACTCTTTCTAGTTATATAGTTAGAGAATTTAATATTTATAATATAATGATTAGTAATAATATTTATGAAATATCAGAACTAGAAGGACTAAATGAATTTAGCAATATTATAAATACAACAGATAAAACTAAATTTATTACTGTAGAAATAATAAATGCGGAAATATTACAATTAAATATATTTGGAAATAAAAGTAATCAGAATAATTTTAATGTATCTGTAGGTAGTAAAATACCTAAAATATATCCATATTTATAATATTAATATAAAAGGAGTGAATATATTTGGCAGTTTTAATTACAGACCAAGATGGTAATTTTGTACCACAAATTTTAGATGCTAATAGTTTACAGTATACAGAAATTAAAGGCGAAAGCAATTCTCAATATGTAATGATACATTCTGCTAAACCTAAGAATTTAATTCTACAAGATTCTGCTTCAGCAATAGGCAATGGTGTAGATTTTACAGTTGATGGGTATGGGACAGTAAAATTACAAGTAACAGGAACATTTGTAGGAGAAATAACTGTAAAAGGAAGTGTAGATGGTGCTAATTTTGTACCAATAAAAGTAACTAAAGATGATAATAATATTTTATCATTAATTACTTCTCCTGGTATTTATAAGGTTAATTGTAATTGTTTGTTAAAAATTAGAGCAGAAATTACTTCTTATACAAGTGGTAATATTACTGTATTAGGTAAAGCAATGGCACTAAATAGCGATAATAATGTTGTTGAAATAAATAATATCCCTAGTGTTAAAATTGATCAAACTACTCCTGGGGTTACAAATGGAATAGTAAATAAAAATTCTTCAGGAACAGAAATATTTACTAGTCTAAATCCTGGTAGTATAAATTCATCTGATGGTGGTATTGTTGGTATTGGATTAAAAGCAGATAGTCCAATTATAGATCCTACATTATCTGGTAGTTTAATTGCTTTTTCAAAAGGTATTATAAAACAATTACAAGGGGATGGTACTGGTGCATTACCTATTGAGATAACTAACCCTATTCCAAGTGGTACTGCTAATATTGGTAAAATAGTGCCTATTAATGCAGATGGAACAGAAAAGTTTACTGATGTTAATCCTGGTAGTATGAAAATAATTAGTAGTGGTACATTAACAGGCGCAACTATTAATGTTACTACTGCTGGAACCAGAGTACAATTACCTGGTATTTCTTGTAAAAAAGTAACAATAACTGCTAAAAGAGCAAATACAGGATATATTTACATTGGTGGAAGTGATGTATCTTCTACTGTCTATGGAGTAGAAATTGAAAAATTAGAATATAGAACAATTGAAGTGTCTAACGCAAATTTAATATACATAGATTCTTCTGTAAGTGGTGAAGGAATAAGTTATATGGTGGTATAAATTGATTATGGAATTAGAATTGTGTTATTAGAAATATGTTTAAAAATATAAATAGAATCTCAATATAAACCTCTCTGGTGCTCGTAGGCTCTCGCGGAGATTTAATTGAGATTCTAAGATTAATTTTATTTTAGATTGTTAGATTGTTGCAATGTTGAATTATGATTAGTTTAATATGTATTTTGAAACTACAATGGAATCACTCTCATTCCATTGTAGTTATTAACAGCAATAATAAAATGCACTTATTATTGTGTGATTATAATTATATAACATAATAAGAGAGGTGTCAATTGTTTTATGATAAATAGTGAAAATAATTATAAGAATGATAAGATTGATAGGAATTTTTGTGGAAGTCTTTATAATGGAATTGATGAAATTTCGGAAGGAGATGGTTGTAAAGTGAATACTATTGAAATTAAAGAGCGTTTTAATGAAGTAGATGAGCGAATAAAGTCTCATGATGAACGATTGAGAAGTATAGAAATCGAATTTGCCAAGAATAATGAAACATTAAATAATGTTAAACAAGGTCAGGAATCCCTAAAAAAAAGTATGGATAAGATCGAGGGGCAAATGTTAACCAATCATAATGCCATGCTATCAGGATTGAATAACTTACTTATGAACAAACAAGACAATTCTACTAAAGTTGAGGTGGCAAAAATTGATGGGAAAAGTAAGGTATATATACAAATAATTTTATTTTTCGGAGGTTTGGCAACTATTGGTGGGAGTATTTACATGGCAGTGAAGTAATTGAAATTTGTTAAATTAAAAGGAGGAATTTAAAATATGATAATTTTGGTAGATATAGGTCATGGAATAACTCCACAGTATAAATTAAATGATCCAGGTGCTTGTGGGAATAATTTGATAGAAGCAAATTTAAATGAAATTATTTCTAATGAAGTAATAGATCGTCTACAAAATAAATACATTTGTGAAATTATAGTATTACCTAGAGGTCAATTATCTGATAGAACAAAATATGCTAATAAAATTAATGCTGATTATCTTATTAGTTTCCATTGTAATTCAGCAACAAATATTAATGCAAGTGGTTGGGAATCACATATTTATACTAATCCTTCTAGCAAATCTATAGAATATCAAAAGGTAATACATAATGAAGTAATGAGTTATTTGAAAAATTATAATGTAATTGATCGTGGTATGAAGAAAAGTAATTTTCATATTTTACGTGAAAGTAATATGCCAGCAATTTTATTAGAGAATTTATTTGTATCTTCATCTAATAATGCTAAATTACTTAAAGATAATAAGTTTTTAGATGGATTAGCAGATTCGATTGTAAATGGATTAGTTAAATGTTTTAATTTACAATTAAAAGTAACAGAAAATTTAAATACAAATAATAACAAGGAGGAATTAATTGATATGGCAATAGAAAAATGGATGAAAGACGCAGGAATTAATTCATTGGATAGTTTAATTAAAAATGGGATTATTAATGATGGTAATTTATGGAGTAATAAAATGGATGAAAAAACTGATAATTGGTTGTTATTTACTATGATGGCAAGATTGTTAGAGAAAATAAATAATAAATAAGATAAAATTAATATAATTAAATATTAAAGGAGTGTGTTCTATTATGGAACAATTTATTTCAATTCAGAATCTATCTACTATTACAACTTTAATTCTAGTAGTTGTATTACTAGTACAATATTTTAAAGACATTGTAGATAACATCTATAAAAAAGCGTTTGGTAAAACATTATCTACGAAATACCTAGTTTTCATGATTTCTGAGTTTTTACTATTTTTATCTAAACATTTTTTAGGAGAAAATATATTCAATGGTGAAGCAATTTTTATAAATTTTATTAATGGAATAATTTTAGCGAGCGTAAGTGTAAAATCGGTCGAAACATTAATGAATAAAAATAGTAATAGTAGCAATAGTAATGTTAAATCTGATGCTAATATTAGTGGAGAAATAAAATAGAGTCCTCTACCTTTTACACATTGTCTCCTCTCGCTCCTCCCCCACTTTCATATTGTGACTTTATTTTCCATTTAAATGTCAAGATAGAGGAGGTAAATTAATAAGAATAATTAATAATTAATAAGGAGAATTTAATATGAGTAAAATTATGAATATGATAAATAAGTTATTTGAGAAAGGTGATATAACGATGAAATATGATGATAGTTTAATAATTCCTACAGGTGGAATAGTAGTAAATAATAGTAAAGTAAAAGATATAATAAATAAATTATTTAATACTAAACCAAATGAACAAGTTGTAAAATTACTTAATAATAATGAATTAATAATTTCTGCTGATGCTGTAAAAAAATTTATACCTAATCTACAAAATTTAATAAAATTAATAAATAATTAGTAAAAATTAAAAAACAAAATAACACTAGAACATATGGATACCCAATTCTAGTGTTATTTTGCAGAAAGTTAACTGCGAAGAATTAATATTATGTTGGATATATTATAGCAAAAGTTTAGTGGGAAGTCAAATTAAGGAGAAATAATATTGTTACCTAATTGTTGTTTCATAATGATATTTTGGTTAGTCGGAATAAAGACTTAAAACATATTCCATTGCAGAGTAAACTGCTAAAAATCTATCAAAATAAACAACCAACAAACCTTTATATTACAACTATTTTAAAATTGTATTATATTGGTAATTATTAATTTTGACGATATTTTATGGTTATTTAGAGGGTTTATTTTGATTAGGACAAAATGTAGGTGTGGGAAATTTGAGTGGTTAATTTGGGTGATATATGGAGTTTGTTTTTGATTTATGATTAGTGGAGAGAGAGGATTATTATGTCCTCTCTTTTTTTGTTTTTTATTAACAAATAATTATTAAAGGAGTGTCATTTGATTATGGAAAAAGTTTTATTTAGATATTCTGATTCAAATTTTTGTGCTTATTTGCATTATTTAGGTTATGAGATTGTTGGATTTGATATTGTGGAGAAACGTGGTAATAAAGCAAAAGTATTTCTTCATTTTGAAGGTGTCAGAGATGATTTGATTAGTTTATTTAAAGATTTTCAAAATAATGATATTCAAGTTAATCCTAAAAAGTTTGGTCAATCAAAAAATGTTGTATTGAAAATTGTGAAGGGATATTTGTGTGATTATTTGAGAAGTAAGAGTAAGGAGATATGTGATAAATATAAATAAATATTTCAATAGAAATTAGAACATTCAAATTGTGAATGTTCTTTTTTGTGTTGAAATAAACACAAGTAAGCAGACTAGACTGATCATCGAAAAGTGAATCCTTACACCTGTCTGCTTATTAATATTTTTATAAGGAAATCAAAAATAATATTAAAGGAGATGTTAGAATGGGATTAATTAGCAAAGAAGTTGAAGTTGTAATAAGTGGTAGTAATGCAAATTATTATGAAGAAAAAAGGTATATAATTCCTAAATGGACTGATAATCAAGGAAGAAAAAATAAAATTAAACAAGGAACAAAAATAATTATAAAAATAGAAGATATAAGTCCAAAAAGTCATGCAAATGTTATTGTTCGATGTAATGCTTGCGGAACAATATTACCACAAGTAAGATGGATAGATTATTTAAAATGTGTTAAAGAAGATGGAAGTTATTATTGTGCAAAATGTGCCGCAAATGGAAATAAAAAATGGATATCTTTTTATGATTGGTGTTATGAAAATCTTCCTAAAAATGAAGCAAATAAAATTATGGAAAGATGGGATTATGAATTAAATATTGACGAGAATGGTAATAAATTAACTCCTAGTGATGTGACTTGTAGTTCTCATGGTCTTAATAAAAAAGGATATTGGTTTAAGTGTTTAGATCATCCTGAACATAAAAGTGAATTACGTGATATTCATTGTTTTGTTGGTGGTCAAAAAGGAAGTATAAAATGTAGTCAATGTAATACTATAGCAATAACACATCCACATTTGACTGAATATCTAGTAAATAAAGAAGATGCATATAAATACTCATTAGGGTCAAGTAAATTAATTCTTATGAAATGTCCTATATGTGGTCATGAAAGAGAATATTTAATTCCTACTTTAATAAAGAATGGACTTTCTTGCCAAAAGTGTTCTGATGGTGTTAGTTATCCAGAAAAATTTATGTTTAATGTATTAGAACAATTACTTAATAATAATTTTCAAGCACAATTATCTAAAACTACTTTTAAATGGTGTAGTAATTATAAATATGATTTTTATATTGATAATTTTCAATGCATAGTAGAAACACATGGTTTACAACATTACGAAGATCGTATTACTGGGTCTTGGGCTAGATCAAAATCTTTAAAAGAAAATCAAGAAAATGATAAACAAAAAGAACAATTAGCAAAAGAAAATAATATTGAAAATTACATAGTTTTAGATTGTAGAGAATCAAATATGGAATGGATTAAAAATAGTATTATGAATAGTGAATTGCCTAAATTATTAAATTTCAAAAAAGAAGATGTCGATTGGTTAAAATGCCATGAATTTGCTTGTAATAGTTTAGTAAAAGTTGTTTGTGATTTATGGAATAGTGGAATTAATAATGTTTCAAAAATAATTAATAAAATTAATATAAGTAGAAGTACAATTATAAGGTATCTTAAGCAAGGTGTTAAATTAAATTGGTGTGATTATGATCCAAAAGAAGAATATAATAATAAAAATAAAAGGAAAATAATATGTTTAACAACTAAAGAAATTTTTAATTGTATAGTAGATGCTTCTAATACATACAATATTTACGCTTCAAATATATCAAATTGTTGTAGACATATAACACAATCAACTAAATTACAAGATGGTACAAAATTAGTTTGGATGTATTATGATGAATATATAAAAATAAAAAATAAAATACCTGAAAGTGAGGTATTTTAGATGATTAGTTACAAAGAATTTTTAGATAAGATGGATTTAGAAACAAAGAAAAATCATGTAATAAATGCTGTCAATTTAACAATGGAAGAATTAGCAAATTATAACGTAGTTATACCTTATGACGGAGAATATTATAAAGGATTAAAGCAACTACTTTACTATATTTTATTCTACCCAATCAGAGACAAGAAAGCAATTGTTAACTTTCCTACGGGCTGTGGCAAGAGTACTGCTATGAATAACGGAATTTCTTATATGTTAAAAAATAAATTATTACAATCATATGCAGGAACGATTATATTAAAATTAACAATAGAAGATTGTGAAGAAACAGTAAATACAATTAATAAAAAGGTTGGAATAGATTTAGCATATGCCTATCATAGTGGAATGGATATTGAAAACAATAGAAGAAAAAATTCTATCAGTAATGATGAATTAAAGGAATATCCAGTAATTGTATTAACTCATACTGGATATTTGCAGTTAATTGATAAAGATGATATACAAAAATTATGTGAATGGTCTGACAAAAGAATTAATACAAAGCATGGTAAATATAATACATACTATAGAGAAAGATTAATTATAGATGAAGCAATAAATAATGTTCAATTTATGACAATAAATATGAATACTATAATTACTATAGAAAATGCTATCATGAATTTTGGCAATGAAGATATTTATGATCAGTTTAATGGATTTATTACTAAGATTAAGAAAGAATTTCTTCGGTCATATGATATAAAGAAAAACAGTGTATTCTTCTGCACTTTTGAAAATGTTGAAGTGCCAGAAGGATTAGATGAATTATTTTTTTCTTGTAAAGATAGACAAGCAAAAGAAGCATATATGGCAATAAGAACAATGTTGGCAACAGGTGGATACGTTAATATTGATAAAGATATCAAATATAAATCTATAATAACTTATAAGTATATAGATATAAATAATCCTTATTTTTATAAAATAACATTAGATGCTACATCTGGCATTAATTATTTATATGAAATTGATGATAAATCAGAAGTAAGAGATTTACCACAAATAAAATCATATAAGAATATGCATTTAAATATTTTTAATGGAGTTACAGGTTCATCTTCATCTATGAAGAAAGGATTAGAAGATGGATTATTAGGTGCAATTATTGAAGATATTAAAAGTAAAATAGTAGGTGAAGAAAAAGTTTTAATTGTAACTAATAGCGAAGAAAGAGATAAATTAATTAAAGAAGCATTGAAGGATTATGATAAATTAGAACAAATTGATATAACTCATTACGGAAGAACTGTAGGATCAAATAAATGGAGTAAATTTGAAAAAATATTTGTATTAGGTATTCAATTATTACCTGATGCAATATATCCATTAATGTATTTTACAAGTTCTGTGAGTGAAGATGAATTATCAGCAGAAAAATTTAATTCTTTAGACACTACACTTGTTCCAGTCAAGGGTAATAGAAAATATAAACAAAAAGAGTTTGAAAAAGTAAAAATATCTACGATCTCATCACTTATTGTACAGACCTTAAATAGAGTGAAATGTAGAGGTTATGTTGAAGGAAATTGTCCTGAAACTTATGGATATCTTATAAATCGTGATCGTGAAATTGATGCATTAATAGAAAAAGCAATGCCAGGTATTCAGATTGATTATAACTGGAATTTAAAATATGAATCAAAGAAAACTGGAAAACAAGTAGAAAATAATAAAGAAACTGTAGATACTTTAATTGAATTTTATGAAAAAGTAAAATTAGATGAAGATTATAGAAATGAATTGATTAATGATGGTATTTTAACAGATAAAGGATTAAGCAAAGCAAAAATTAAAGAATTATTAGATATGAAAGATATTACATTTAAAAAGTCAATGAATAAACCATTAATGTTACAATATATCAAAGATAAAAATATAGATATTGAATCTAATAATAGATATATAAATTTAAATTATAATATTTCATAAAGGATATACCTCTATACAGTTATAGAGAGCGTATCCTTTTTAATTTTTAGTTATACAGTGAATCCTACTTTATATATGATTTGACATTTTTGGTGGCATACTTATATGAGTGATGGTTCACTTTATTCCACAATCATACTATTCCGCTAAAGCGGTTTGTTGTCTGTCTTATTCCCCAGTTAACTGGGGAATAATCCATCCAAATAATAATATTTATTGTTTTTTATTATGTTGTGAATAAGATAGATAATAGTTTTAAAAATAAAATAAAAAGGAAATATAAATATGAATAAATTAATAGATAATATAGATATAGAAGAATCAATTGAATGTAATTTCTGCTCAAAATCAACCGTACTCTTATCATCTTCTAAATCTTCTAAATCCTCTACCCTATCTACATCATCTAACTTTAAAGATAAAGAATATTTCTTATATTTTCAGAATAACAATTTGAGTTTGTTTGAAGCAGATGATATAGGAATGGAAGTTTTGGATGAGATTAAGATTGGGTATTGTATGATGTGCGGTAGAGAGTTGTGATTAGAACGTAATATTTGAATTATTAATATAATATTTAACCTACATTATACTTATAAATTTAAAAATGTAGGTTAACTTTTTGAGAGTGGATTAATTTCTGCTCTTTTTTGTTTTTGTGTGGAAAAAGATAAATCACATAGGCCAATGTGGTTGATAAGAGAGGTAAATTCCGATGCCTCTCTTCTTTTTATTTTTTATTGGGTAATCGGAGCTGGCAATTGAAAGATTGCAAAATTTAAAAATCGACGGAAGGATTTGGTGAGAATAATTATGGGTAAAAGAAAAATATGGATTTATGAAGAAGTAAAAGAATATGTTAATAAATTAGAATATGAGTTAATTAGTAAAGAATATAAAAATAATAAAGAAAAATTGATTTTAAGAGACAATGAAGGGTATTATTATATGATTACTTTTAGTAATTTATTAAATAAATGTATACCTAAAAGATTTCATAAATCTAATCCTTATACCATACAAAATATAAATTTATGGTGTAAATTAAATAATAAACCTTTTAAATTAGTTAGTGAAAAGTATATTGACGCTAAAGATAATTTAATATGGAAATGCTTAAAAGATGGTTGCGGTGAAGAATTTGAAGCAAATTGGAACTATATTCATGCTGGTTATGGATGTGGATTTTGTTCAGGACATCAAGTAGGAATCTCTAATTGTCTTGCAACCAAAAATCCAGAATTAGCAAAAGAGTGGCATCCTATTTTAAATGGTGAACTTACACCTTATGATATTACTTGTGGGACTCCTCAATATGCATGGTGGATTTGTGAAAAAGGACATGAATGGTATGCAAACATAAGTCATAGAACTGATGGTAATGGTTGTCCTTATTGTTCCGGTAGATATGCCACAAAAGAAAATAATTTATTAAAAGATAATCCAAAACTATGTAAGGAATGGGATTACAATAAAAATGATAAAAATCCTGAAGATTATACTCCAGGGAGTAGTCAATATGCTTGGTGGAAGTGTAAAGAATGTAATTATTCTTGGTACGCACGAATTAAAAGTAGAAATGGTAAATTAAAAACTGGTTGCCCAGAATGTAATAAATCTAAAGGTGAGAATAAAATTAATGAAGTATTAATTGAAAACAATTGGGTTAAAATGTCACAAGAAGAATTTGATAAATTAGAAGATAATAATAAATATAATAAAAATTATTTTATACCTCAAAAAGAATTTGATGGTCTTATAGGACTAGGCAATAAAAATCTTTCTTATGACCATTATATTCCAAAATATAATCTTCTTATTGAGTATCATGGTGGACAGCATGAGAAATTTACTAGAGGTATACATAAAACAATTAAAGATTTTGAAAAACAGTTAGAGCATGATAATCGTAAATGTATTTACGCACAGAATCATAATATAAATTTATTAATTATTTGGTATTGGGATTTTGATAAGATAGAAGAAATATTGGATAAGGCATTGAAAAATTAAATAAATAAATTATACCCTCTAGCAAATTTAAAAGCTAGAGGGTTATCTTACTATTCACTTTTAACCTTGTCTTCTGGAACAATATAACTAACAACATGTTTAGTAACCGCACGAATCGTGCTACTACTGTTAACGACCATTGGAATACCATTTTTGATTCTGAAGCACTCAGACCAATAAGGATTATCCTTAGAAAATATATAACCTCTAAAACCATCCACTTGTACTGGTTCTTTTATTTTTGCTAATTTCTCCTGCCAATTTTCCAATCCATATAATTTTCTAGCAAGTGCAAAATACGCATTAAAAGTTATTTGTTGAATTGTTAAATCTTTATCTCTCATTTCTTGACGATTTGAAATATCACCAAAGTATCCAGGGAGTAAATTTACTAATTCATTCCAATATAAAATTAAGTAATCTGCAACTTTATCTGCTTCATTTTTAGTTAATATTTTATCTCTAAAATTACTCTTAATACCTTCGTATATTTTTGCAAAATTTGTTAAGTTATTATCACCTTTAACTCTTAATGAACCAGCACCAATTTTAATTTTGTCTCTTAATTCAGATTCATTTATTAATCTTCTTGCCACAGTATTAGATAAATCGTAAACATCTAAAAAGCTAGTAATATTGGAATTTACTTTTGTTTGCTTACTATTGTACTCGTTAAAAAGGGCAGATGAATTTTGATCATCCAAAATTTCAACACTTACAATCATTTCATATTCAAAAGGGTTTATTAGTAAATGCTTATCTTTTTCTTTAAGTTTTTCCCATTTATTTAAAATAAACAAACCAGAAGTTAAGCGATGGCAACCATCAATTAATTCGAATCTATTTTTTCCATGAAGAATATTTAAATTTTCATCATAATGCAAGACAGGATTTTCTTCTTTTCTAATATTTAAAGTTATTAAATTACCAAAAAATTTATTTGACAATATATTAGTAGTTATTTCTTTAACTTTAGACTTAATAACAAATGGTTCAATTTTTCCATCTTTCCCTACTTTTGTTCCCCTCTGTTTTAAAGGATTATAATAAATTTGACCATCACGATACATTGAACTTAAAATGCCAAGCGATACATTTCCTGTGTAACGAACTATCTCACCATTTTTGTATAATGGATGTAAAGGAAGTTCCCATTCTGTATTTTTCATTGTATCCATATTCCCTATCTCCTTCTCAACAACACTCATATCATTATTCACTCCTTACTAATTAATTTAATCAATTTAAATACTTTTAACTATCTTATTCATAATTATATCATATTGCTATAAAAATATACCTGTTTTATTGATTTTTGTAAAATTATTTAAAAAGGATAATTCATACTCCATGTAGAATAATATTAATAGTATTGTTTAAATAGTATTACATTTAAATTATTCAATTAAGGAGTATTATATGTCTAAAAGTTATTCTTATTCTTCTCCGCAACAAAATATCTATAAAATAATCAACTATCTTAGACGTTCTAGGCAAGATATTGAAAAGGAAAAACGTACAGGTGAAGATACTTTAGCTACACAGCAAAAAATAATGACAAAAGTATTAGATGATTTAGATATTCCTTATGACCAAGTTTCTGAAATTGGTTCTGGAGATAAAATAGAAACTAGACCAGTTTTTAAACAAGTATTAGAAGATTTAAAATTAGACAAATATAATTGTATTGCTGTTCGTGAATTATCTAGATTAGGTAGAGGTAATTATAGTGATATGGGTGTAATTTATGATTTGGTTGTATCTAAAAATATTTATATCATTACACCTTATAAAATTTATAATCCTTCAAATTCTTCTGATGTTAGACAGATTAGGTTTGAGATGTTCATGAGCCGTGAAGAATTCGAGTTAATTCGACAAAGAATGACAAGTGCAAAATACAATCTTGCCACTGAAGGTAAATGGATCGTTGGAAACCTTCCCTTCGCATACAAATTAAATTCACAAACTTCTAAATTAGAACCAATTGAAGAATTAGCAGATATTGTTAGATTAATATTTATTCTTTATGTAAATGGAATTGATGGCAAAGAAGTTTCTTTTAGAGCAATAGCAACATATCTTACTAGAATTGGTATTCATACTCCAAAAAATGGTATAACATGGGAACCATCTACTGTTAAAAGAATTCTTTCTAATCCTGTATATAATGGTACAGTCATGTATTATAGAAGAAAACGTGTAATAAAAAATAATAAATCAATAGTAATAGATCGACCTTTAGATGAACATATAATTGTTGAACATGCACATGAATCTATTATTGATGAAGAAACTTGGGAATTAGCACAGAAAAAATTTAATAATAGAGGTACTGCACCGCATAATAAATTGGATTTTTCTCCCTGTGAATTAGCAGGATTAGTTATTTGTAGTAAATGTAAAAAAACTATGATTAAACAGACTACTAGAACACATTATGATAAAAAAGATGGAACTAGAAAAACTTATTTTCAAGAAGTATTATGGTGTACTAAACCAGGATGTAGTTATGCCATGTATAGAAAAATTGAAGGAAAATTATTATTATTATTGAAAAAATTAAAAAACATGGGAATTAAACAAGCAAAAAAAATATTAGAAGATGATTTTAATAATTTTGTTAATAATAAAAAAGAAAATTCAGTAGATATAAATGATGTAATGCATAAGAAGGAATTAGAATTAAAACGTAAACTTAAATTTGCTTATGAAAAATGGGAAGATGGACTTATAGATGATATTATGTATAAAGAACGTACAAACGAACTTAATAATGAATTAGATAAGTTAAAATTACTTATTTCTAATGAAAATGTAAATAATAATTTTGAACAGAAGTTTCTTGAATGGCAAGATAAAGTAGAAACTGTTTTAGAAGCATATGAAAATTGCAATGATAAAACAGAGAAAAATATTTTATTAAAATCGGTTATTAAAAATGTTGAATTTGAAAGGATAAATAAAACATTATTTGAAATTCGTATTACTCCATCTTTTTATTCTTATGAGTAGGCAAACATCTCATTATGCACACACTCATAAGAATAAATTTAGTCAAAAAATTAACCAGCAATTACGCTGGTTTTTTCTTTAATAATAATTGTCCTAATGCTCTATAATATTGTTGATATGTTTCTTCTGTAGGAGATTCTATAGGTGGATAAATTTTTATAATACATTCATCATCTATGATAGTTTCAATTGGTTCAGTATTTTTATAATATTCTGAATATTGTTCATTTGTATATTTTATTTTGGTTATTCCTCCTTAATTAATTGTTTAAAACATCTTATGTATTAACTAATTAATTTATTCCTATTCCTTACAAATAAATCTCCTCAACATCACTCCAATCCAAACACCAATTCCCATTCCATTTTCTATTCCAATCAAATCTCTTACCAAATAATACTTTATTCTCACAATTTGAACTCATTAAATTACTCTCTACATCATCCATAAATATATTTCCATTTCCTGACATATCCACTATACTCTTATCCATAACACATCCATCATTTCTAAGTAATATATAATCCTTGATAAATGGTAATTTGTCACTCAACCAAATACTCTTTTTAGATAAATTAATTGGAGTACCAATTGTCGTTACTATTAATTGATACTTCTTATTTAATTTCTCTAAAACTTCATATGTATTATTATTAATAAATTCTAAGTATTGAAAGAATAAATCATGATCAAATATATCAAGTGGATTATTAACTAACGGGCAAATATCTTTTAAATCATATCGTTGTAATTTATTTGTGTCTGCTGGTTTAAAATCTGGATAATATTGATATATTTTGTTGTAAGTATCACAAAAACTTTTAACACTATTAGTAATGGTCGAATCCATATCAACGAAGAATTTTCTTTTATTCATCAATTTCCTCCATCCATTTCACAAACTTATCTATTTCTTTCTCTAATTTATCCAATCCACTTTCTACATTGATAACATAATCAAAATGATAATTATCAAGTTTTGTTTCAGAAGAATGATTCTTTTGTTCATATGTAAGATTATTTTCAAAATTCAATCTATTAACTCTTAATGTTGTAATGTCCCAAAGTCCATTCCATCTATGTATTTCATTTTGGAATCTCATATCTGGAATTAAAACATAATCCCATTCATTGTCAAAGAAATTTAAAACATTAATAATAAAATCTACCCAAAAATTAAATTTTTTGCTTCTTACAATATCTGTGCCTACATACTGTAAAAGTGTTCTTCCTTTTTCATCTTTTTTGCCATCCCAATTAAAAAATTTTTCACATACATATTTAACCAAATCACCATATGCAGTAATTAATACTTTTTTATTTTTTTGTTCTAATTTTTGTTTAATTATTTTAGCACTTTGATCTTTCCCATTTTGTGCTTTACCTGATATTAATATGATATGCATATAATACTCCTTTCTACTCACCCATCAATCAGTTTGCGACTCTGGTATAAACCCTAAACAAATATCTCTTTTACAATTTGATTTATCTATGTTATCTATACAGTCTGAACAACCTTTATAATTTGATTTAGGGAAGCATAAACCAAAGGCATAACATTGATAACAACATCTTGGAATCATATTATTTTCTCCTTTCTATATTATTATTTTAATATTATTTTTCATATAAATCACTAATCAATTTATCTCTAGTAGGTTTCATCCCACAAGACATATCACCTTCTGGACACCACAAAAGATACTCGCATTGAGGAACTAACCTATTTTCTAATTGTGGCAATACCTTAATCACTTCTTCCTTCATCATCATTGCAACTTTTCTATGTAAATCTTGTGCTCTAACACATAATCTTTTATGCATATAGTGAATTAATGCCTCAATTGTAAAACCAATAGTTAAAGTAGTATTTGTTGCTCTAGGTAAAATATAATTAGCATCTTCAACTGCTTGTTTTTCTTTTACTTTATTATTAATTAAAATATCTTTAATTTTAATTCTACTTTTATTTATTTCATTATTGATTCTATCATATTCTTCTTTTGCTTCTGGTATTTTATCAATAGTAGTAGGTGTAGTATAATCAAAATCATTCATATCTACATATCTAAATGATTTAAGATTTTTGATTATATTATTAGGATTTTCATCATATGTATGTTCATCTATAGGATTTTGTCTTACTCCTATTTCATGTCGCATGATTTGCTCACTAACCCCACGATCGATACCTTCAATTCTGAATTTAATATATTCAGTTCTACTTCCACTGTAATGTCCTGATTCAAAACAACTATTGCCTACTTTTTCTGCATATTTTTGAGGTGTTGCGTAACATTCACAGGCGAAAGATCCCCATTCTTTAAATATGTTTTTTATTTGTTCTGGATTTAATAATGTTACTTTAATCATAAGTATTCTCCTTTATTTATTATTTTATTATATATCAATATTTTTATATTCATAATCAATCTCATGTCTATCAAGTAATTCCTCTAATCCCTCAGTATATTGTTTTAATTCATTAAACTTATTTGTAATTTCTTTTGCATCATTATTTAATTCCATAATAGCATCATTTAAATTACCCATAATATATTCTAAATCTCTAATACTTCTAACATATTCATTTAATTCTGGTTCGCCATTTTTATTGTAAGTTATCATATAATCTCCTTAATGTTGATATTTAGGGTATCATATTAACAATACCCTAAATATACTATTTATTTAATATTTTTATCCATTCTTTTTAAACTATTAAAAATATTTTCTACAACTTTATTGCTAATATTTTTTATATCATTATCTAATTTATTATTTTCTAATTTTGTAATTCTTTTTTCTAAATCTAAAAGAAAATTAATAAATTTATCTGTTTCATCTTCTTCTTTTAATTCCTTTACTTTGCTTGATGTTGTAATACCATCTTTATCTATTCTTAATAATATTTCACCATTTTCTTTAATAGTGATACTATCAGCAATAATATTATTTGTTGAAATATCCCAATTAGTATATTTTATATTTTCTTCTTGATTAACTAATTCTTGTTCAATTTTCTTCATAGTGTCAATATGTAATTGTACCTCATCTTGTAACATTTTTATTATTTTTAACAATTTTGTATTCATAATATATTTCTCCTTTTTCATTTAATATAAAGAAATATATAAAGTAGTAACTACCCAAAATACCTACTACTTTATATAACCGTACTAACCAATACGGATTAGTCTTCTTGTCAACAAGTATGCTTTAGTCATACCTGTTGTTTTGCTTGACCAATGCAATCAATTTTGGGGATTGATGGTTAGTTGATTGTTGAGAAAAAGAAATTCCACCCTCAGATACTTAAGTTATCCTACACCTCATTACATTTACATGTAATCCCATTTTAAAACAACAACGGTTTAAAATATTTTTGTCTATATTCCCACCTTTATAGACCATGACTAAGATGTAAAACAACAGAGTTTTCATGTATTATCTTAATCATCCCATATACAATTTCCATTATACAGATACTCTGTCATAACTATATAAATTCATTGCATATACCCACCAAACTTCACATATGAGTTATTTTCTTATCCGTAACTCTCGGATTATTTTTATCTACTGAAACCCACAACAGCAGAAAGGAATATTAACAGACTATCCTGTTTATCTAAGTCCATTAATGGATTAATCTAATTCATCTGAATTTAATATCCCTATTGCACTCCCTAACTAATCTCCATAGTGCTTTCCAATAATTTTTTTTATTGTTTTGTGCATTATTATTTTAACATTTTATTAGTTTGTTGTCAACAATTATTTTTATATTTTGTTAAGGATTTTTACAATTTCATCTTTTATTTCTTCTTTTAATGTAGAAATAAAATCATTAATATTAGGTTCACTTATATTAATACGAAAACAATCAATATCATCTTCGTATTCTTTAATATTAATTATTTCTGCCTGTTCTAATAATTCTTTAAGTAAATCATTTGAATTTAATTTCTTTTTTTAAATCATCATAGATCATAACCAAACCAAACATGACTTTTATCACGAAATCCGATCCCACAAACCCTTATAAATCAACACTTTGTGGAATATCAATTTTTATAATTTTTGAATTTTCGATTATTTTATTTAGATTTTTAGGATACGTAAACAAATTATTAAAATGTTTATGATTATTCAACTGAAATTCACCATTATTAATATTCACAGGATTCATTGGACAATTCCAAGCATGATTACCATTTGAAATATCTTGCAAACAAAACGGACATATTAAATTATTCATATTTATATAATGTATCTCCTTTTTAATATCTTAGTTTCTCACAATCAACCACAAACCAATTACCGCATTTACATATAATAATAGGTTTTTCATTATCATCTAAATCAGTAACTTTAGGATTAACAATTAACTCTCCACATTTTGGACAATTTACTTTACCTATTAATAAACCTAATGGCATAGTATATATCTCCTTTATGTATCGTTATATTTTTTATCGTTACTCATATTCTAAATAATTTCCCATACAATTTACACAATCATCAGTACACGCAATACGAAATTTAATACAACAATAACCATCATCTACTAATTTCTCAGCAATCCTTTTTCTCTCTTCTTTAGCACCTTCTAATTTATTCATTTCTATAAATTTTTCTAGTACATCTGCTTCTAAATGAATTTTATTTTTGTTCATATGTAACCTCCTTTCTTAGAAATTATTTTAATCAAGAATCACAATCATCATATTTACAATTCCATACAAATTTATTCTTACTTTCATAAATTAACTGAGTGAAATCTATTTGCAATTGTCTTGCATTTTTAATCCAATCTATAAATTCTACATCTAAAACTTCTATGTATTCATTTTGAAATATATTAGATAATTCTTTGATTCTATTTTCTATGTGTTGGAATTTCTCAAAGAATTGTCGATCTGAATGGATGTTGTATGCCATATTGTTTACTCCTTCATATATTAATAATTTTTTACATTATAAATCTTCCAAATCATATTTTAAATGACTTAATCTTTCATTTAATTCTTCTGTCCATTTAATCATTAATTCATAATTATTAATTGATTGTTCATAACAAGAATATTCATGTAATGCCCTACAAATATCTTGAACTCTTTGTAATTCATAGATATGTTTAGGCATAATTCCTAGTGGTGGTTTATTCATAATATCATTCTCCTTAAATTTATTTATCATTGATTGTGCTAATAATTTTATTTCTTCTTCAGTTGATTTAATTGTATTACTTTTTTCTTTTATAATATTTTGTATAAAATTCATTGCTTCACTTGTAGGGATATTGCAATCTGATAAAGTTTCGCCTGCATTATTACAAATTCTCAAACTACAAATATCTTTTATTCCGTATTTCATGTTATTATTTCTCCTTCTCCTTTTAATGAATATAATTTAATGGTATTTACCAACAATAATCATAATTTTTCCTAGATAAATACATATATAAGTTTCTCTTTCGTCTTTACCATACTCATCGTTAGTATTAAAATTTAAACCTAATAGAAAAGTGCCTTTATCATATTTTTGAATATTCATTTTCCATTTATATTTAGTATTCATATATCTCCTTTTCTAATCATTTAACTTTCTTTTTACACAGTCTACTAAATTAAAATAACTAGAAGTACATATAAATAAAAGATCATTTTTAGATACTTCTGGATTACTTATAATTTGTTTTAGTTCATCACAATATCTATCAAGACTTCTAATTATTATAATTTTTTCATCTTCGTCTAATTGAATATTATTCTTTTTATTATTAAACATAATTCCTCCTATTTTAATAATCTAAATTGACATAATCTTTTAATTTCATTTAATGCAGATATTCTTTCTTCAATTATTGTTAATTCTTTGTTATATTTTATTGCTTTTCCAGAATACCATCTAATTTCATCTAATAAATTTATTCTCTTTTCTTCCAATTCATTAAATAAAATATTAAGTGATTCTTCAATTTTCATATATTTCTCCTTTATTTATTTTGATAACTTCTTATAACATTGCATCACCATTTATAATTTGATTATAGAATTGATTTATAAAATCATCTAAATTAGTTAAATAATTTCCATCCCATTCTAAATTTATCTCATTTGCATCATGATTATCTAATTCTTTAATTTTATTTAAAATATCAGATATAATTTCATCTTTATTATATCCTTCTTCTAATTCAAAATAGTTAATTATTTCTTGTAGTTTATTGTTGATTAATTTATTATTTATTAATTTAGTTAAAATATTAACACCTCCTTCTATATCATGATCAATGACAAAATTTGTGTACAATTATTAATGCAACCAATGTTCAATATTCGCTAATATCTTAATATGCTTTATATTATAAATAACTGTATTGCTAGTAGTAGTTTTAGCTATATTCTTGACATTTAAACAAGGAATATCTAAACTTTTATTATTCCCTGTATAATTTTCAATATATACATAATCAGCTTTTTCTCTTTTTATATCATATCCAAAAGCAAATGTATCATCAACTAAAGTCAAACAATAAATCTTTTTATTTCTCCAATATACATTACCATTTTTTATACACTCGTTTTGTTTTTCTTTTGAAAGTTTAACTTCTTTTAAATAATGAGCATTATACATATATCTTCTCCTTATTTTCATCAATTTCATTTATTAGATTATGACATTTTGCTATCATTTCAGATTGTTTATTCATATTTTATTATCCTTTTTATATTTTAATAAATTCTTTTCTCTAATAACTTAATATCATTTATTTCAAACATATTACAAATTAAAGCAATACGAATCCACATTCCATTTTCGCATTGTTCCCAGTATTTAGCACGTTTATTTTTATCAATCTCAACAGCAATTTCTTCTCTTCTAGGTAACGGATGAAGTATAATAACATCATCTTTCAATTTATTTATATTATTACTATTAATATTATATTTATTTGTATCTATAACTTCATTTTCACTAATTCCTTCATGCTTATATTCATCTTGTAACCTTGTCATATAAACTACATCCATCTCAGGTAATACCTTTTCAAAATCATCAGTTAATTCATAATTAATATTCAATTGTTCTAATATATCAGATTTAATTTGAAATGTTTTTGGTGCAACAAAATATAATTTAGTCCCATTAATTTTATTTAATAATAACGCAAGTGATCTTACAGTCCTTCCTCTTAACAAATCACCAACAAATGCAATTTTTTTATTTTCTAATCCATATTTATAGATAGTGTAGAAGTCTAAAAGTGCTTGTGTTGGATGTTGATCTGAACCTGAGCCTGCATTTATAATTCTCATATCATCAGGTAAATTATCTGATATTTCATAGATAAAATCAGATGATGGATGTCGCATAATAATTAAATCTACATATTGAGAGAATGTTTTAATAGCATCTAATTCGGATTCTCCTTTAATTTCTGAGGATGTACTAGTATCTCTAATTTCAGAACATGAGATACCTAAAATATGACACGCATTTTCAAATGAGAGAAATGTTCTGGTTGATGCTTGTTTGAAGTATAATATTGCACGTTTGTCTGACAGAATAGTTTTTAGGTATTTAAGTCCTTCTGAAGTTGATGCTATATTTCTGATATTGTCTGTTAATTTGCATAAATGAAATAGATTATCTAGTGAATATTGTTGTGAGTTTATACATCTTGTTTGGATATTTGTGTTGATAATATTCATCTCCTTCTATTTTAATTATATTTTTGTATGATCTTCACATGGTTTACGGTCATCTTGAACAGATCCATGTAAAGTACACATTAATTCAGAATCACTATCAAATTCAGAATAGTCACAAGTTACACAATCTTCTTCTTCTTCAATATAATCTGTTTTAATTGTTCTATACTCTACTTTTTGTCTTTTATTATCTTTTAAAAATATTAAGTTATTATATAATTCACGTTCCATTAAATTATATTCAGAAAATACACTATAATATTCATTTTCTCCAACTAATTGTACTGCATCATGTAAACAATTATTAATATATAAATTATACCATAATTCTTGTTCATATTGATTTTCAAATATTTCTAAATGCCAATTTTTATTTGTATAACTTATATAAAAAGAATCAATATCTATATTAGAAATTATATCATTATCAATATTAAAAGTTTCTTTAATATAATTACATAATTTAATATATCTTTCTCTATTTTGTTCAAATTCATCATATGACATTTTTTTAATTTGTTTAATTTCCTTTATAAAATTCATATAATCTCTCTCCTTTATATTTTAATTATTCTATCTCATCTACAAAATTAATACCCTCTATTTCCAAATTTCCATCATAGTATTCAGTAGCATCTTCTAAAACTAATTCTTTTGCTAATTTAATTGCTTCTTCTTTATTTTAGCATCTACTATTAAACTAGCACAAAATCCTACTGCCATTTCCACAACAAATTTTTTCATAATTTAATTCCTCCTTTTAATTTAATATTCATACATATAAGGTTTTAAAATATTTTCTATTTCATTCATTAATTTTGCACATTGTAACCATTTAACTTTTAATTCTTCATTTTCAATATCTTCACCATTGAGATATAATTGTATTGCATATCCTAATCCTTCTATATAAACAATTTCTCCAATATCTTCTAATGTTTTCATATAATATCTCTCCTATTTAATTTAATTTATAAATCAACACCAATTCGAACATTTGTATTGATTTACTACTAGATATAGTGGTTATTTTATATTTACACACCATATCTAGTATATTTTAAGTTATTACCAATTGTCATTATATTAAGAATTTTTTAAAATCACATTATTTCTTCTCTTACATTCATTCTTAGCATCTTGATATGAAAAATGTAAATATTTATCCATTTCATAAAAGAAACAACTTTTATCTTCCCAATATCGTAATTCTCCATCTTTATCTCGATCAATTTTATCTATTGAAACTAATTTCTTAGATACTTCCCATTTTTGTTTAGTTTTATTATGAATACCTTTTCCACCACATTCAGAACATTTCTCATCAACTTGACCGTTTTTATAGCATTTATTACAGACAACCTTTATTCTATAATCTTGTAGTTTGATGTGATACATTTCAAGATTAGTATTATAATATAGATTATTTTTATTTTCTTTTATTATCTCATTTATAATTTCTTTGTCTTCTATAATTTCACAATCTTCTTTTGAAATATAATTATTATAATGTTCAGAATTAATATCAGTAATTCTATAATCACAAATACCATTTTCTTCTACTTTAAATTCTTCTCCGATATGTTCACTATACCAATAATCATCATATGTTGATTGTATAATTTTAATTTTCATATTAATTCTCCTTTTAGTTTATGATATTTATTTACTTTCTGGAGATCTACTAAATCCTATTTGAAAGAATAACCATCCACAATGAACAGTATGTTTTTCATTTATAAATTTAGGAAACCACCAGATATTTTTAAAATCAATTTCCCATATAATAGAGTATTTTTTATTATTAAACCAAGTAAACCATAGAAAATTAACTTGGTCTATTTTAATTAGTTTTATATTCTTCATATTAATAATTTCCATATTCCATATCTTCATCTGATATATTTCTTTCTTCAACTTTATAACCTAACAATTTTATTAATCTAATCCATTCACCTTCAGGGATTGAATGACCTTGATATTCATAATCTTCTCCTAAATTAACTCTTAATACACTCCAATCACCTGCATTGCAAGTTATTAATTCTATGAGTGGTTTTGACATATTTTATTTCTCCTTTATAACCATTCATCTGTTCTAATGTGTGCAGTTTTTATGAATTCTTTATATAAACAATAATTACATTGATAAGATAGTTTTAAATCATGTAATTTAATACATGTTGGTAAATATTCTTCTTTCCCACATTTAGGGCATTTTATTTTAACTAATAATTCTTCATTTTTATTATTCATAATTTATTCTCCTTCTTCCATAATCAATTCTCTCCTTATTTATTTTATTATTTTGTTGTTTTATAATTGCCTAAGAAACATTCTATAATTCTTTCTACTTTCTTTTTATTATTACTACATTCCCAAGTCATTCCTAATGTAGTACATCTAGTATACGATTGTCTTTCAGGAGCACCAGAACCACGAACAGGATAATGCTCATAATCAATACAACCATAACAATATTTATCTTCTATAGGTGTGTTTATCCATAAATTTTTAATATCTGTGTTTATTTTTATTCTTAGTTGTTGATATTCTTCTGGATTCATATTAATCTCCTTTTATATTTATTATTAAAAATTTATTTCTTCCACTGAAGTAAAGTAATATTTCTCCCAATCATCTTTAGGTAATCCTGTAAACAACATTAAATTTAATGGATATTTACCTGAATCTGTACATTTTCTAAAATCATCTCTAAATAAATATACTTTCTTATTTAAAGCAATTGCCATTCCTAATTCAATCATAACTCCGTTATATAAAACTTACAAAAAATTATAAATCTATTTCAATTTATTAACTTTTATGTTTATTTCCTTATTCATCCTACCCAGTTTCGATATTTCTACTCCTGTTTGATTTAGTAGTCCAAAGGCTTAAAATTCTGTGTAACTCACAGTATTGTCACTATATCGTGATAAATTAATTGCTGCATTTAAATCTCTATCAATTACAATTCCACAATCTTCACAAATAAATTCTCTTTCTTTTAAACTTAATTTTGATTTTACATAACCACATTCTGAACAAGTTTTAGAAGAAGGATACCATCTGTCTACTTCTATAAAATTAATACCATATTTATTACTTTTATATTTTATTAATGTTTTAAATTCAAATAATTTTTGTTTTTGCATGTATTTTGCTAAATGTTTATTTTTCATCATACCTTTTATATTTAATGTTTCCATTACTATTTGAGATGGTTTGGTTCTCACTATCTCTGTAGTTGTCTTTTGAATATAATCAGTACGAATATTGGTAAACATTTTATGTATTTTTCTAATTTTAACTTCAAGTTTCTTTATATTATTAGTTTTAATAATTTTATTTCCTTGTTTGTTTTTCTCATATTTTTTAGAAGATTTACGTTGTAATCTTTTTAATTTTTTCTCTAATTTCTTTACTTTTTTAGATTTATTTATGTTCTTATATACTATTCCATTACTTAATATTGCCAAATCTTTTACACCAACATCTATACCAATTGATTCATTAGTTAAAATAGGTTTAATTTCATTCTTAATTTCAACAGCAATAGATAAATACCAATTTAAACCATTATAAGTTAAACGAGGATTCATATATTTTCCTTGTGGTATTCTATCTTTTTCAGATAATCTTATTTTGCCTATTTTTTCTAATTGAACATGTTTTGATGTAAACTTAATTTTAAAAGTATCATTGTAAAAACTAGGTTTAGATTTCTTTTTGCTCTTGAATTTAGGAAACTTACTTAATCCTTTGAAAAACTTTTGATAAGCATTACAAGCATCTTTTATCGCTTGCTTAGTTATATTATTACTATATTTATATAACCATTTATATTTTTTATCATTTTTCTTTAATTGAGTAAGTTGTTTCCGTATCTCACCATCATTTAAAAATTTACCTGTTTCTTTATAATGTTCTTGTATTTTAGATAGAGCAAAATTATATGCCCACCTACTAGTACCACTACATTGAAAAAGAATAGTAGATTGTTTGTTATTAGGTTCTAATTGAATTTTAAAAGATTTAATGATAATTAATTACCTCCTTTCTACTTTAAAATATGATATTTTATAACTTTTTATAAGTTATCTATATTCTTATTCTACCTTTCTCTTCGCAATTATTACACATATAATAATCACCATCATCTTCAGCCAAGCACGTTTGAATATTTTACCTGTGCCATTACATTTATCACAAATTAATTCTATTTCATTTAATATTTTTTCTAAATTTTCAATTGTAATAATATTTCTTGAATATCCATATTTTCTCCTTTCTATTTCATAACTATTACTAATCTTTATTTTAACTTTCTAAATACTACAATCATACTTGGGAATGGTGCTGAATCTTCACATCCACTAAATTTTAATCTACCTTCAATGAATCTAATTTCCATCTTATTATATATGTATTTATGAAAAAATTTAGTATCAGTCCTCGATGGAAGCAAAGCAATTACTATTGTACCTTTTTGACTTTCTTCATATGCTTTTTTAATCCAATCTTCTTGCCCTGGTTTATATTTATCAATATGATAACCACGCTTTTGACATCCTTTTTTCTTGCAATTGAGTTTACATGGGTTCTCTGGTTTAGAATATGGTGGATTCATAAATACTATTTCATTTGACCAATCTTTAGACATACCATCATCTTCTATAGTATAATATTTATCACATTTATGATTCTCATGTGTAGCACATGGATCAAGTGTGAAATTAAACTCTTCATTAAGTTTATCAAAAAAATCTTTAGGTGTTGACCATTCATCCGATTCACTAGAAAACATTAATTCTTTATTTATAATTATCTACTCCTTTTAATTATATTTAATTTATTACATACCTTCATTTTTCATTAATCCCTTATGATAATCAATCCAATCTTGATTTTCTAATTTCTTTTTAACAACAATATCAAAATATTCTTTTCTCATTTCTTGTAATCCATATTTAGTTATTCCTTTCTTTTTAAGATTCTTATTTACCATTTTAATTATTTCTATTCTATTCATCGGATATAATTTAATCAATCTTTCCTTTTCTGCTTTTTCTTCTTCCTTTAATCTAATTTTTTCTTCTTCAATTCTTTTTCTTTCTTCTTCTTGTTCGTCTACAACCTTATCTAAATCAATATTTAACCTATCCCATTTAGTTTCCATATGAGCAGGAATAATTACTTCTGGTACTAAAACTTCTTTAATTTCAAACATTTCATATGGCTCGTAATCATAATTATAATCGGTAAAATATGAACCATTTCTTTGCACAGAACGAGAAATACCATAGTTAAATGATTGTATTTCTTGATAATCTCCATCCATTTCTATTAATTTGCCTTGTTCAGTTTTATATTGATATTTTCCTTCATCATCCCAATTATCATCTCCAACATTTTTGAATCCATAGATTTTACCGTTATATGTATATGCAAAATCTTCTAAATCGTCTTTTCCTAGTTTCTTTATTATTTTTGCAAATAAATTAATATCCATATTTATTTATTTTCCTTTTTATTTTTAAATCTACACCATTTAGGACTAAATATTGCTTGTAATTTTGGAATACCTCTACCATAAATTTGTGCGAATGAATTAAAATCAGGGTTTATAGTATCCATACAATGACCATATACTCCAAATATTTTTTGTTCTAAATCACCATTTGACCAATCATCTTTTTCAAAATATTCACATTTACTACATTTAAAAATTTTCATAATATCCTCCTTTTAATTTAATATTATAAATCAACACCAAATTTAGATTCATTAGGATTTAATATTTTATAACTTACAATCATTAATATTACTGTATTTATAATTTTAAAATGTTTTAATAAAATTTTCATTTATACTAATATTGAGTGTCACAAACACAGTAATATCAATGGTTTGTGAATTGATGGTTTTGATTTATTCGCTAATTATAATATTAATACCCACATACACTACAGTATCCTTCAACAAACACTCTAAATTTAAAATATAACTCTTCAATTGATTCTGCTGAAAAACAATCATACATAGCAAGATAAGTTTTATAATCTTTTGATAAATTATTATCATCCATATACTTACTAAACTTATCTAATAAATATCTTAAATACTTATATTCCTCTTCTTCTTTATTACCTTCAAACATATAAATTGTCTCAATGCTAAGATTATATAGTTTAGTATCTCTGTCATAAATAATATCTATATCATTCATTGTATGTAGAAATGCATCTTTGCCAGTTAGGTCATCCCATGAAGTGATTCCCCAAATAAATTTTAATGAACCACAATTATATTCATTGTCTACATAATCTGGATATAATTTTTTGTATTTTCTTACTTTTAAATAATTTCTAATATTATATGTTCTACAATATATTTCTATATTTATATTGTTTATAAATTGTTTTATTTTATTGATCATTAGAATCTCCTTCTTCTTCAAACATTTTCTTATATTTATTCACATTTATTTTACTTTTATAATAAATTTCATAATCTCCCCAATCACATTCCATAATATCTTTTATAGGAGTTATTCTTTCTTGAAAATATTCACATTCATAACAATTATCATCTTTACCATTTTTATAGCATTTTTGATTGTATTCTCCAATAGCACCAAATGGACACCAACTATTTTTTGATTCATCATCATAAATTCTATTTACTGGATGTTCACATATAGGAAATCTTTCTTGATATGCTTGAATTTCTTGTGGAGAGTAATAACCATATTTTTTACATTTTTCATGTGGTAGAATACCTAGTGTATAGTCAATCCAATCCTGGCCACGCATAAGATTAGAACGTACACCAGAGCCAAATCTAGCATAAAATAATTCCTGACCTGCTAGTGGCATTTTATTAATGAATTCTAGTATTTCTTTTTCGTATTTATAATTTAATTGCATCATATCATATTCTGAATATGTTTTGATAATTTCTAATTTCCACCAATTAGGATTTGCTAAGGATAGGCAATCGTCACAAAGTTGTAGTCTAGTTGAAAAATGTTTGAATTCACTGGAATGATTAAGTTGTGGAATGTGAATTATGTGAATTTGAGGATATAATTGCAAACAATTAAAACAAGTAGAATCAGGATTTTCTATTGCTATGTGGTGAGGATTTATTTGATTGTTTATATTATTGGTATTATTTACTTCAATTAATTCTGTTGATTCGGTCATAATATATCACCTTTCTTAATATAATTTATATTATTAGTTTATTATTTATTTGATTAATTTTAATGTACCAAACTCTTTAAATTTTTCTTCTTCTAATTCCTTTAATTCTAATTTATCAAATTCTTCTTGTAATTCAATGATTCTATCTATTAAATATTGTTTCTTTTGCTTTGATTTATATTTCTCTACTTCTTCATTTATATTTTTCTCATTTGCTTCAAACTTTTCTTTATATTCCCAATAATCTTTTTCTTGTCCTTCCCATGAATAATTACCTAAACTAATAACTTTTTTTATACTAAAAGCAGGACTATTCCAGTCGCAACCCATTCCACAACATCTATAATTTTCATTATAACCTTCATCTTTAGGAGTACATTCGCAATATCCCCAATGTCTTTCATCATGTAAAAATTCTATATGATAACAATGATTGTAATAAGCATTATTTATATATTCACTTTCTTCTTCTTTATCTTTTGGTTTTTCAATTAAAATTGTAATTTTGCCATTTGTGTAACCTCCAGAATAATCTTCATCATAACTATTGATATCATATGTATGCTTAGTAATATCGTCTAAGAATTCTTTACAATTTTCAATTTGTTGATCAATTACTGAAACTATATAGGGGATGTTTAAAGGTTTTTTGTCGTGATAGATTCTGTTTTTATTTTCATTGTTTAATGTATTAATTAAGTTTTGGATAAATTGGTCTTTGGTTGAAAGTTTAGATGTAGTCATGAAATGGTATCTCTCCTTTTATTTTAATATTTTATTTTAATGTATTTTTAATTTCTTTCCATAAGAAATCACATAATTTATTTACTCCATTCACTCTTACTAATGGTGCATCATAATCATCTAGTAATTCAATCATTTGTCCAATATTTAATAATGGATAATATTCACAATATACTTTTGTTCCTTCAAAACTTAATCCATTACAATTATGCGTAAAACATTCAATACTTTGTTTTCCATTAATATTTAAATAATAAATATCACCCATTTTAATTCCTTTTGATATCCACCATTTATATAGTTTTATTTTTTGCTCTTTTGATAATTCATTAAGTTGATTTATAGTAATTATTTGTTTCATAATAATCTCCTTTCTTATTTTATGGTTAATTATTGATTATTTTTAATTAATTCCTCTAATTCATTCAAACAATCAAATTCTTTAATTAAATCTGCTATCTTGCAAATAACTTCTTCTTTTTTATTAGGAATTGCAGTTATACCATAGCATTTATCTAATAAAATATATTTACTAACTAACTGACACGTTTCAAAATATTTATTGTCCGATTCAAAATATAGAAAACATTTTTCTTTTATACATTTTAATTTTATTGATTCTTTTTGTTCATTTATTTGATTTGACATTGTTGTTAACTTGTCCCTTTCTATGTTGTTAATTATACATTTATTTTTTTATTCTGTCAATGATATTTTTCATTATTTTCTATTTTTATTTAATATTTAGCAGGGATTTTTAGTCCCTGCTAAAATAGTTAGTTATTTTACTAAAGTAGAACCAAAACCACCTTCACCACGAATTGTTTCAGATAATTTATCAACAATCTTTAAATCATATTTTTTAACTTCTTGGAATACCATTTGAGCGATTCTATCACCTTGTTTAATATTGAATGGTTCAGTACCCATATTAATAAGAACAACTCCTACATCACCAACATAATCTTCGTCAATTGTGCCTGGGGAATTAACAATTGAGATACCATGTTTTAATGCTAAACCACTTCTAGGTCTAATTTGTGCTTCTGTATTTTCTGGCAATTGGATATGTAATCCTGTTTTAATTAAAATTCTATCACCTGGATATAAATGGATACCTTCCTCAATAAAATCATGTGTTTCTTTTAGATTTTCTGGTAATGAATATTTCCATGCTCTTAAATCCATACCGGAAGCACAGACTGATTCATATTTGGGAAGAGTGATATTTTGATCGTCTATTGCACAATTAATTTTGTTGTTCATAATATATAATTTCTCCTTTATTTATAATAATATTATTTCATCATATTCTAATGATTTTTGAACGTCAATAATTCTTTGATTTTCACTTCCTCTAAAAGCCAAAGTGTCATTTCTTAAATCATCTATATATTTACCATCAATAAGAACATCTATATATTGTAATAATTCATTTTGTTTACCAGTTAATTCTTCTATTTTTTCCCCACAATAACACCATATATTTTTATTTAATAATTTTATTTCTTTTGCTAATAAAATTATTTGGTCTAAATTAGAATTACAAAGTGGACAACCACCACTAAATGTTACACCATTTGATAATACGTCATTTTTTATTATATTGAGTAAATATTGTATTGTAACTAATTGACCATTTCCTTCTTGCCAAGTATCTGGATTTTGACATTTATAACAGTAATGAGTACATTTTTGAAAAAATATTACTGTTCTTACTCCTGTTCCATCTCCTAAACTTTCTGTTCTAATCCCTGCAATTTCAATCATAATTAATTACCTATCGTATCGTGTTTCAATCTTTCATCTATTTCTTTCTTTTTACTACTATTAATTCTGTCTTCAAATCCTAAATATCCAGATATTCTTCTAATTTTTCTAATATTTATATTTCCACATTTAGGACAGCAATCATCAAATACGCCACTATTTTTACATTCAATATTTAAACATTCATCTTTAGGATAATTAATACCACAATATCCAACATCTGAATTTTTCATATGTTTTAAAATATGTTCAACACCATCTACATTATGTATCGGAGCATCAGTTAATTCAATATAACTAATATGTCCTGCATTATTAAATCTATGAAATTGTCCTTCAATAGTAATTTTCCTGGCAATAGATATAGGAAAATATACTGGAATATGGAAAGAGTTTGTGTAATATTCCTTATCTGTTACTCCATTAATTATACCAAATTCTTCTTTATCTTTAATTACTTTATTACAGGTACTTTCTGCTGGAGTGGCATAGCACGACCAATTTAATTTAGTTTCTTCACACATTTCATCACAAAATTGTCTAAATCTATTATTAATTTCTAATGCTAATTTTAATCCTTTTTCATTTTCTCCATGATGGACACCTACTAATTCTTTTACACATTCTGCAATTCCAATAAATCCTACAGCAATTGTTCCATGTTTTAATGACTCTCCAACGGTATCTTCAGGAGATAATTCACCTGAATTATAATATATATCCTCTCCAAATACAAAAGGCATATCTTTTACTTTAAGATTTTTAAGAATACCCCATCTATGTAATGATAATTCTTTAACATCATCAAGCATCTTGTTTAATTTTTTCCAAAAATCTTTTAATTCTTTATTATAATGCATACCTTTTGTTCTTAAAGCAATTTTAGGAAGATTAATAGTTGTTGGAAAAATATTTCCTCTCTTTTCTGAACATGAATCTCCATGTTGGTTAGCAACAATTCTGCTTCTGCATCCCATAGGATTAATTTCTTTTGCTGGAAATGCTTCATTACCTGCATTATCCATAAATGCAAATGTAGGATTCATTCTATTACAAGAAACTTTTATTGCATATTTATATAAATCATAATTTTTATCTTCTGGATTAAAATTAACTCCTTCTTTAACTTTAAACACAATATTAGGGAAGATAAATGTTTCGCCTTTACCCATACCTTTTTCAAATTGTTTTAACATTGCAAAAGATGTTTTTCTACCCCAAATACCTTCTTCTAATCCAAATGTCATGGAAGAAAATGGTATCTGATTTCCTGCTCTAGTAGGCATGGTAGCAAGATTATAAAGTAAACTTTGACATGCTTGCTCTAATTCACTTTCAGTAGGTTCTTCAATAATTTTATCATTTATCAAATTCTCAATTGTCATATCAATATTAGGCAATAATGTTCCACCAAAAATATCATTTGAACATCTTTGAAGAATATTTGCTGCTAAATCCATTGCACTTTTAATTCTTTTTGGTGAATTAACAAATCCATATTCTCCATTATAACCAGTTCTTAATAATTGCTCTAAAGGAATTGATAAGCAATTATGAACAATATAATTATTTACAGTAAACCAATGTTCGTCTGTTTCTAAATCATATACATATAAATCTTTATAATTATTCTTAATTAAAACGTCTATCACATCTAACGGATCTCTATTATTACTAGTAGTAACATTTATATACTCATGAATAATATCAGTATTTTTAATTGGTGTAACAATATTTAATAAATTATTTAAACTATTTACATCATAAACATTAACATAATAATTATCATAGTTTCTTTTCCCTTGTATTTTATTATTTAAATAAACATCTGTTCCTTTTTTATCACTAATATGAAAACTTGATTCAATATTAACATCTTTTAGTAATAAAATTAATTTATTTGCAAAATTTTCAGATGAAGTACAATAATTAGTTTTATTACTACCATAATAACCATCACTATCCATTAATGATTGAATAAAGTTACCTTTTAAATTAATATCACTATTCATAATAAAATCAGGAATATCCATTTCAGATGCATTATTTTTAATTTTTAAAATAGATTTAAAAAATGCTATATATACAGAACCATTAAGATATTTACCATTCTCTCTTCTTTCTTCTAAATTTTGAATAGTAGAACTATATCCTGCTTTGTCTTGAAATACGTAATTAATACAATGTTCTATGTCGTTTAAAATATCTTTATTAATATTAGCAATCATAATACTTCTTCCACTAGAAGATATACTTAAATGTCCTTCAGCTAAAATATATCCTACTAATCTTACTAATTCAGAAGTTATTGGTAAATATGCTGGCAGGGTTTTCATTCCTTTTGTCGTTGTAACAGTTAATTGTTTTTTAATATCATAAGGGATAGGATATTTTTCAGAAATTAATTTATATTCTTCTCCACTAAGCATATTATTACCTTTACAACTTCCTTTTCTACCAATTGTAAATTTAAAATTAAAATCATCATATTTATATCTTAACCAATGAATTAATTTATGAGTGTTCCTAATTGTAATACCATGTTCAAGATCATTTATATTATCAATAAACATATCTAATATTGGAAGTTCAGATTGTTCATCAAAATCTGTTTTTTCATATAATAATTTATCGCCTTTTAATACATCTTTAACAAAAATCAATTCTTCTTTGTTGTTTCTTATTACAGGAATTTGGTGATTTCCTGTAAGATGTAAAGGCAATCCTTTTCTTGTTTTAATGCAATATACTAGTTCATTATCTTTTAATTTTCTTCTCATTATACTATTAATATTCGTCCAACCATATCTTCCAAAAATTTTATATCCAATAGGATTGATTATTTCAGTTTGTTCTTTATTAATTGTTGTATATTCATCAAATAAATTATCAAAATATGAGAATTGAATATTTTTAATATCTCCTTTTTCATTTTTAATAGAAGTATATTCAAAAGGTAAAACGCAATTAGGGCTTTTAGAATAGTAGTCAAGATCGTGAATATGTATGTCTCCATTTTTATGTAATTTACTAAGATGTTTAGGTATTAATCTATTTAAATAATAATACTTACTTGTTTCAGAAGCAATTTGATACATTTTGCTTGCTGTAGAATGACCAATATTAGCATTATCTCTACTAGTTTCTTTATCAATTTTTGCGATACGTTTCATAAAATCAGATTCAAAATTTCTTTGTTTTGCTCTTTCTTCACGATAAATAATATATTTTTTTGCAGTTTGAAGAAATCCTTCTGTCATCAAAACTTCTTCTACAATATCTTGAATTTCTTCTACTTTAAATTTATCTCTACCATTAATTTTTATTACTACTTTATCTGATAATATTTGAGCAGTCTCATAATTTCCTTCTTTTGTTTCATTTAATGCTGATAAAATCGCAATAGTAATTTTATATGTATCAAAATCTACCATACTACCATTTCTTTTAATTATTTGTTTCAAAATTATACCTCCTATATATTTATATTTATTATGTATTTTTTTTATATTAGTTAATTAATACCAAATAATATTGAATAAAACCCTCCTTTTAAATATATTTATTTTATCATTCTAACACCTTTTCAACATTTTAACTTTCAAAAAATATTCATAACCATTACCTTCATCACAATCATCTTTCCCATTCATATAACTTTGATATTTATCTGGTTTTGCCAAAAATCTTAAACAATTCTGTGCTTTCTTGCAATTATCATTTTTACATAAAGTTAAATCACAAATAATTTTCACCTCCTTAATTTAATTGTTTATTTAATTTATATTTATTTTATCATTTTGTTACTCACTTGTCAACATTTATTTTTGTATTATTTCCAAAATAATTCATGGAATATATACATACCAATCCATCCAAAAGGTGTTACTAATAATACTAATAGAAAACTAACAATAAAAAATACTATATTTGATATTACTTTACTCAAAATATATCAATCCTTTCTATTCTTCTCTCGGTCTACAACAACCACATTCAGGATTATAATAGTTACAGCACCATTCACCATTAAAACGCCAATAATTATCTTCACCTAAACAAAAATCATCTTTATTGCCAATATAACATTTATTATTTCTTAATAATTCACATTCGTAATTTATAAATTCACCTTCCGTATATACGCATTTTTCTAATTCTTCTTTTCCTTCTGCTTCTTCAAAATATTCTCTAAAATTCTCAATTGGACAATCAGTAAAATTTATATCAATATCATCATGCCAATCAATTTCAATTTCTTGTGCATTAAAAGGAACAAGACTACAATCTGTAGAATTTTCTATGTCATGCATAATTTCTTTTAAATTGCTATAGTTATCTTTTACATCTATAATATATAATTCTACTTTGTGTAATTTTGTCATATTATTTCCCCCTTCTTTTATTAAATTATTTTATATTTATACATTCTAATTTAATATTAATTATTAATTTCACCATAAAAACAATCAAAGCAAGGCGAAGTACAAAAAGTTAAACCTGCATACGGACATTTAAAGTTTTGATAATAAGGACAATTTTCTGGCATAATTATTCTCTCCTTTATATGTAATTTATATGTAATTTATTTTATTATTTATTGTTTTATTATTTTAAAACAATTGGAACAATATATATTCATTTTTTCATTTTCAAAATAATTTCCACAATGATTGCAAATTGTTCCATGTAATATTTTATGATTATCACCATCATATGTAATATTAAATCCAAATTTATTTGATTCTTTTGCAATTTTTATAGTTATATTTTGCATATGTACTCTCCTTTTTATAATCCATCAATTTCAATTTCATTTTTCTTAAATAGATCATTCACAGTGTTTCTATATGCAATTTTCCTTAGAATATTAAAAGTATCTACAAGATAAATGTCATTACGTTTATATATCTCTTTTCTTCTGCTAGAACATTGTTTAATCGTATTTATACCTTTAAATTCAAATTTACTTATTCTATTTTGTTTAATTGAATAATTTTGCAAGTTTATAGTAATTAATCCTATTTTTGGTGGTAATTTATCAACAGGTATAATTCCTACAGGAGCAATGACGTATGTATACTCACACTGACAGCAAAATCCATTTAGAAAATCTGAATAACTTGCTTTTGCTTCGATACCCATGACTTTATATGAATCTACATTATTATCTCTAAGATTTAATAGATTACCTTTAATTCCCACTACATCTATAGTATTTTTAGTTACTGCTTTACCATTAAACCATTCATAATCTTTAAGATATTGTGAGTATTTAGAAAATTGTACTTCTGTAGCAATACAATTAAACCCTTTAGAATATAGAATATACTTTGCTATTTGCTTTAGCTCATAATGCTCTCTTGATTCGTTTTTGTTGTAATTTTCGTTTAGAAGTATTATATATCACCTCACTTTTTATGATTCTTCTTTTTATATTTCTTAATAGTTTCCTCTATTGATTTTTTAAGATTATCTTCTTTCATTAAATCTTCTACTAATTCTTCACTATATTTCAATCTTTTATCATAACAATCATCACATAAAAACATAGGATAAACTGATCTACTTAATTGCGTTGCTTTATTTTTATGACATATATCACATTTAAGATTGTCAAGTTTTTCAAAAGTTTCTTTTACTATTTTCTTAATATCTTTCTTAATATCTTTCATAATTTAATCTCCTTTAACATTATTTAATCACATAAAATCAAATACTCTTGAATCATATCTCCAGATTGTGAAGTACAGTAATGTCTAGTATCACATTTAGGACATATATAATATTGATAAAATAACCCTTCATTTTCATTTGATTCTTGTTCTATTAATTTAACTATTAGTTCGCATATTAAACAATACATATTTATTCTCCTTTCTCCTTATTACTATTAATCACTTTCAAATTCAAATGCATCCAATATACTAGGCAATTGATTGAATGAACTATAAGTGTATTCATCTGTTTCAACATTCTTTACTTCTATATATGTAGCATACGTACCTCTGTTACTACCTGCACGTTTAATAGGGACAGAAAATTCTACTTTATCTCCAATTTTTAAATCTTTAAATAATTTTGCTTTAGTTTTACGATTAATTTTTGTTACTGTTTGAATAGAACTTTTTAGGATTATCGTGTTTATGATAATTTCCTCCTTTTAACAAAATGGATATCTATGTTGTTTAAATAGTATTACATCAATAACATTTAAATAAATTTCTTCTTCAGTATCACCAAACACAATATATTCAGCAAATCTTCCAATATATTTTTTCTTCTTACTATAACACCATTGCTTTAGATTACTATGACAGGAAGGATATAGATCGTGACCTTCTGGATTATACGTGATAGTTAATTCTTTATGTATTAAATCTTCTTCTTTTAAATAATTACTTGTTTTGAGCAAATGTAATGCAAGTCTTTTAATTATCCATGAATAAAATTTTTTATACCTTTTATGCTTACTTATTCTCTTTTTCCATTTAGAATCTACTTTATTATTTCTCATATTAATTTTCCTCCTCACAATCATATATAGGATAATACTCTATATTCAAACAATATATACATATATTACATTCATTTTTCTTTTTACAGTTATAACATAAGCAATTTTCACATTCTATAGGGATATTCATAATTTATTGCTCCTTTAATATTTTTATAATCCAACACGCCTTTATTCACTAATTTATCCATCTGTATATTATAATTTTTAATTACCTTATCTAAATATTCAAAACTAATTTTAGCAGTATAAAAAGGAGTATATGGTTGACCAAAACTACTATCTAATACTAATACATTGTCAAATTCATTAAATTTGATTGGATTTATTCCAATTTCTATATGTAATTCTATATCATCAATAAGATTTCTAAAATAATTAAATTTTTGAAAATTATTATCTTTATTAAATCCTACTTCAATTAATTTTTCTTTAGTAATATTAGATTTTAATTGATATCCTTTTATACTATTTAACATATTTTTTCCTTCCATATAAACTTAATAACATCCTTCAAAGCAAAATTTCTTTCAGCACATTTATCCACATCAAACGCACGAAGCAACCATTGTTCTTGTGGATGAAATTCTGTGCTACCGAAGTGGATATTATAAGGAATTACATTTCTAATACTTGTTTCATTTTTATAGTTTTTATATTTAAATTGCAATGTTGGTGCATATTCTGTATTTTTGGGTTCCCAAATTTCATATTCAATACATTCATTTTTATCTCTACAACCTTCACAATTAAAACCTCTACCTTTACATCTTAATCCTTTATCATACATTATTTGTGTTGTCATGTTTTATAATTCTCCTCTATTTATATTAATTCTAAATTAATCTTTAAAATAACATTTTCTTCCCATTCGTGTTCACATTCGCTACAATAACAATGAATATTAATTGGAGTGTTAATTTCAGGATAATAAAAATAATTATCCCATTTTCTTTCATAACTACAATTAGGACATATAATAAACATTTCTAATTCATGTAAATATAATCTTTTAACTTCTAATATCCCACTTGGTTGATTAATTATTTTTAGCATATATTATCTCCTTTTAATCAATAAAAATAAAATCATTTTCTTCTAAACAAATAGCATCATAATATTCACCTTTACTTCTACACATTTCTTTATATTCAAAACTCATTAATTCTGTGCTTTCTTCATCTAAATTTATCCACCATATTTTATTATCTGCTTTATATTCAGTTATACCTATCATACCTGCATAACTTTGATTATCGAATATTACATGATCTTTTATTTTTACTTTTCGTTGGATTAATTCCATGATATTATTCTCCTTTATTTTTTTGTTTATTTTTAACTTTTTTAATTTCTAAGGCTAGTTTACTGTCATTTTCGTTTTCACCTTTTTTATTTTCTTTATTTTTATTATTTTTATCACACCATTTAATATTGCCACAACATCCTACAATACCTTTTACACTTTTATCTTTACATGCACTTCTAGGAAATTCAATATACATTCTATCAAATCCTTCTGGATACCATTCTTTTTTAATTATTTCAGTGATTAAATTTGGACATTTATTTTGATTTGTTATGGATTCTATATTTTCTGTAGTATTGTCATTTTCAATATCTATATTATCTTCTTCTGTATTATGTATGATTTATTCCTTCTTTCTATTTACTATGTATTTATTATTTAATTTCTCTCAAAGGACAATCAGGATGTTTCCAATTTCTATCATACCATTCTTTTTCAGATGCTTTAATATTTTGTAGATAAATTGAAATATTACAATCCCATTCTACTAAATTACAAACCCAATTTGTTTCTCCTCTGAATTTACATGTTTTACAACTTGTAGGTATTTCAGTTAGATTGTTTATGTAGATCATATTTATTTCCCTTCTACAAATTTAACATAATCATTAAAATCTTTAAATCCTAATTGTTTTACTGCTCTTTCTGTCAGTATAGATGGAGTAGATGTAGACAACCATATTCCACATTTAGGACAAGAATAATGATAAAATAGTGGTGGTTCGTCAGAATGATAGATATAATCTTTGACGAATTTTGGTTTAATAAAATTTTTACAAAATGGACAAATAATATATCCTAATTTTATTTTATAATTGTTAATTAGGTTTTTAATAGTGTTTATCATAATATTTAATCTCCTTTTATTAAATTTTATTCCATAACATAATTTTTTGTGTAATGATATATACTCTTATGTATATTTAATATTTTTGGTTTACACTTCATTATTGTAACATTTCCCATTGTTGAATCAATATATGAGAAACTAAAAGTAATAATATTTTCATAATTATCATAACAACTTTTATTTGTATCATGATAAAACCAATCAGATAAGTGAATTTCATCAAATATACTACATCTTGTAAAATCATAATCCCATTCTTTATAGAATAATACATTGTCCATAAAATCTTCTAAATTGTTTATTTTTAATGCTATATTTGCTAATCTTTCATCAATTTGAAACACTTTATCATAGATTTCAAATTTACCTAAACTTTCACCTGAACCTAGTGTATTTATTGATATATGTATGATGTAAATTAATTCATCATGTTTATTGAATGTATTATTTTTTGAGTCGTAGATGTATCCGTTTTGTTGTGCTTCTTGAATTAGTTTTTGTTGTTGATTGTTTATATTTGTTAATTCTTTATTGTAATCCATAAATTTAATCTCCTTTTATACCTCTATTAATATATCTTTGCCTGAAGTAGTTCTCCAAACAACTTGATATTCAATACCATTTACTTCTATAATACTTTCTTCATCAAGTTTGTATATCATGAGTAAAGCAAGAACATCATCATTTTTGCTAATGTCTAATTGAAATTCTTTTAAAATTTTACTTGTATTAATATCTTTTATTTTAATAGTATAAATTGCATTTATATCTTTTAATTCTGGTTTAATTATTTTAAAATAATTCATGATTTAGTCTCCTTTTTAATATTAATCTTCACATTTTTCACATTTCCCTATATTATAATAATCAGCAAAAAATTCTCCGCAATCAGGACATTTACTTAAACAATTATCACAAAAATATTCGCCATACTCTTTATCTTTATTATGTGATTTTAGTTCTGAAGAATTCAATTCTTTGTCACAACCTCTACAAAATATTCCTAATGTTTCAATTTCTATTTTAATTTTAATTCTTTTATTTCTTTCAAAAATATCATTGGGATACAATTTAACTTTATTACCTATTGGTTTATAATTATCAATATCTGACCTATCTATTTCAACATAATTAAATACATCTGGTTCTTCACCTTTTATTCTTTTAAATGTTTCTATGTCAACGTCCCAACAAAAACATTCATAATCTCCTGAATTGATACCTGTGAATTCAATTGTTTTATTCATATAATTTCACTCTCCCATCTTCCCAATATATTTTCCATATTCCCATAGTTCAGTAGGTGAATACCTATTTTGCAAATCTAATATCCAATTTTTATATTTCTTACTATAATCATTTATTTCTTTAGCATTAATCCAAATAGTATGCCATTTTGTGAATAGTTTTAATGGAGCATTAATTAATCTTAATGTTTGAATTAGATTATTGCTACTTTCTATGCTAATTACATGTACAAGATTACTATTTATGATATTGATGATTCTATCATCTTTGTATACAGTAGGATCAAAGTCTAATTCAAATATAAAATTATTTCCAAAATTTAATAATGTGTAAAGGAAGTCTGATTCTTCGAGAATTCGTACTTTAATTTTATTAAATCTGAGTGATTGTTTTTCTGAATTTGTCATATTATTGATATAAATATTAAGGTATAGTAAACCATTTTTAGCACATTCAAATATGCAAGCAGTTTGATTCTTCATATTTTTACCTGTGCATAGAGCGTAGGGTTTACCAATTTCTAATTTTTGCATGTGTGATGTGCCTTCTTTCTTTTAGGATATATTTATTAATATTATAACCTAATATGATTAGATATTGTAAAATTAATTTTATTGGTAAATTGTGACAAAACCTCGATTCTATTCAAATATTAATAAAATAATATTTGATTCGTGATAAATCATGAAACTTTCGCTACATTTATAATCACAGGGGTTAGTCTACCCTCTATTCCATACTCTATTTCTGGAAATACTTTTCTCATTATTTGATATGAACCATTTACATCTGCATTGATTAAAATATCATTATTAGATTTAAATAATCCTCTAGCAATTCTCCTTGTTTTATTATAATTTTCTTTTATAGGCAATTCATTGTCAAGATAACTTGTACCTGAAGTATAAGATTCTTCTGTTGAAATTAGATTAATATTATTATCTTGACACTTATATTCCAATTGACCAATAAACATTTCATAAGGAATATTTATGAATTTTTGATTAGTTTGTTTACTCATATTGCTTTCTTGTTTCCACCCTTTATTAAGACCAACAATAATAGTATCAATAGAATTATTTAAACAATAATCAATGATATATTTACTAGCATTATGTATAAAGTTTTTAACTCTATTAAATCTTTTTTGATTAAGTTTATCTAATTCATTGCTCCAATTTTTATTATTTCTTATTTTTAATTCACTCTGGATTTTTGATTTTTGTTTATTATAATATTGATTTATTGATTTAATACCTTTACCATTAATAATAATTGGTTGTAGTCCAATATTATTTGTAATAGTTGCAAAATTATCTATTCCTAAATCAATACTACAAATATTTTTACTTTCTTTTTTAGTCTCTAATACTTCAACTTCATAAACTATTTCCATTACATATATTGTTCCTTTTGGTACAAATCTAACAGAGATTAACCTTCCTTTTGCATTAGTTTTAAATTTATAACCATTCATTACTCTTAATTGAAATCCTAAATATCCATCCTTAATCCATGTTTGATTATTTTTGAGAAACCATGTAAATCTTCCATCTTTCTTTTTATATTTTGGTATTTTAGGCTTACCTAAATATTTTTCTGGGTGTTTACTCCAATCTTTAATAGTTACAAAGAATGATTTCCAACTTCTATCTAATACTTGTAAAGTACACTGTGATGCCTGAGACATTAATAATTTATATGGTTCTGTTTTTTGTAACATTTTATCCATATCTCTATATTTAATATATACACCATTATTTATGAATTTTTGACGAATAATATAATTAGCATAGTTATATAAATTTTTTGATTTAAATGAATATTCATCTATAACTTTATATAATGGATGGTCTTTTTTAATTTGGTGTTGCTCTACTCTATATACTTTCATATTTCACCTTCGTTCTTTAAATATTTTATTTAAGGGAAGAATAGATTCTTCTCTCTTCCCTTGGTTATTATTATAATCATTTTCAGTTTGATTGTCAATATTTATTTTTATATTTTAATCAGTAATTTCTACTTCATAATTATATAAAGCATTATAAAGTTTTTCAGGAATATTATTTCTAAATCTATTTGCCATTTTCTTTATATGTTCTTCTTTAT
>Ga0209318_1000159_pt1 | contig 73429 bp, 113 predicted proteins | sample RifGroE1_FD_183999 | JGI IMG/M metagenome (GOLD analysis project Ga0209318, IMG submission 183999) | Groundwater microbial communities from Rifle, Colorado, USA - Groundwater E1 (SPAdes) (version 2) | ecosystem: Environmental > Aquatic > Deep subsurface > Groundwater | place: Rifle, Colorado... | reverse complement strand
TGTTTGATATCTGATTTCCAGCAATTTTCCTCATTTCAACGAGGATCTGTTCATTTGTCATTTCTCTTACTTCTTCGATTGTTTTCATCTTTGTATCTCCATTCGGGCTTATGCCCTTTCTATACTACTACTAGGCATGCAAAGTATATAAATGTCACTGATAGTAACGCTATAAGTTACCAATAGTAACGCTTAAATACTTTGAGTGTGTATAGGTAGCTATGTCATTAAAACAGATTCGAGTAAATGAATATACAGTCAAAGAACTAAGAGAAAAAGGAAAAGATTTTGGACAGCCGACCGACGATGTAATAATCCGGTTAACTCTAGCTGAAAATGATAAACTGATTGTTGAAAATAAATATGTAAAGACAGAGAATGAGTTATTAAAAAAGAAGTTAGCTGAATGTGAAAAGAAGGAAGAATAAATGAGTGCACATAAAAAATATCCAAACCGCGAAGAAGCACGAATAAAAGCTATGGCTAAAATGAGAGACCTTGGTTATGCTCCAATAAATTCTTACTGCGAAGACATGGATTTTCATCATATGCACTTAAACAATGATAAGTCAATTGGGATATTTATTCCAAGAGAAATACACAGAGGGATTTACCATGATCCAATTACTCTCAAAGGTATGAAAGAAGTAAACAAAGCAGCATTGATATGGCTAGCTAATCAAGAAATGATCTCACCTGACGTTAATGCAGTTTATAAATCAAAGAAAAACAAACTATTCGAGATAAAAAGTAAAATAAAACAAGAAGTATGGGATCGAATAGGGAAAAAAGGCACATGTAAGGATACATTCAGTGATATAATTATTCAAATGTTAGATCAGGATGATGATATAGATAGAATATTGATGTTTGGAGAAGAACCGCAAACGGATAAACTCAAACTGTTAAAGAGGAAGTGGACTAAATGAAACTATTTAGCGAATTTAACAAATGCGATCAGAGACTAATTTGCGAAGCAATGCAGATTCGCAATGGAATGGCGCTTAATCCTTTAATTGGAAAAGCAAGCCCAACACAGGAAGACTTTTCAAAATGTATTCAGAACATGTCTTATGAAGCTATAGAATTTTTGATTGAGGAATTAAATAAAGGCTTGCCGGATGAATATAAGTAAGGAGGAATAAATTAATGACAAGCGCAAAAATAGAAACTACAAATATAGAATTCGACGGCGTTAAACTAAGAATATTTGATAAAATAGGTTTCAATTCCGGGACAAATTGGGTGATTAATGCCTTCGAAGGATGCTTCGTAGAAGTAGATCCATCCCCGATTAGTAAAAAGATAATAGATGTAATAAACTCAGATATTGAGGCTGGAAATGTTGAGAAAATTGATCATATTACTCTTAAACCATCCAATATGCTAAGTTTATATCTAGAGGGAGCGTTGCCGCTTCATAGCATCATAAATGCAGATGATAGGGGATCATTAGTAGTATTAAAAGATGTGCCATTTACTACTCTAAATGGAATTTTGAATTTTGATATTTATGTTTCTGAAGGAGATAAAATTGCTACAATAGATAAAAATGGAGATGTTGTTTAATTTTATAGGAGTGGAATAAAAACATGACCGGAGGAAACGAGAACACCTATAATCCAGACTGCTCGGATTTTGATTCTTATCTTGGTTGCTGTAAACTCGGAGAGATGAAAGCTTGTAGGAATTGGAATTGTCCAAAGGAGGAAGCAACACTATGAAACTAATCCTCTCGGAAAATCACGAACTCACACTCTCATGCATAAAAAAGGAAACATGACATACAGCATTACTTATTCATCATTTGATGCATTGGATATGTTCGTTGATCTCCAGTGCAGAGGACATAAATTCCACAAGATTACTAAATTGTCTCCGAAGTTTAAAAAAATAAAAACGTATTGGGATATTAGGAATGAACGGTAAAAACCATGAGCGATTAAACAAATATGCACTTATCCCAACCATCTTTTTATTAGGATATTACCACTCTGAAATTATATTTACACTTTTATTTATTTCCAAATGGCTATGGAATACTTATTATTTCACTCCCGATTTAGATACAAAATCAAGACCGCGAAAACGATTAGGCCCATTCGGCTGGATAATTGATAAAGCATTCCACCATAGAGGATGGTTACACAATTTTTCATTTTGGGTTGTACTCTTTGCAGTTGAGTATTATTTTATTGGAGCCTGGACGTTGGGTGGTGTGTTTCCTGTAGCAAGTCATTTGATAACTGATAAATTATAAAGGTGATAAAATGGATACTTCAAACGGATATAAAAATATGGTTTTAGCATTGCCAGATGACTTCTTTAAAGGCTGGCAATGGCAAGCAGGTGACAGAGCAATTATCTTTCATGGAAAAGAAATATCAATACTCGGAAAACAAAACGAATATATTTGGTATTATGACAGAGGAGAACTTGTATTCAGTATCGATTTTATTAAAAACGATATTGCTATGGTGCATGTAAATGATCTAAGACCAATTCCAAGTCAAAAACAACTTCAGGATATGTTAATATCCCCTAAACTTCAACCACATTCTAATTTATGGACGATTTTCCGTACATTTGAGGACTTCTTCCGATCCGAGACAATGAGGTTTCATAATTTAGGAATTGCTCTGGATGATTCGTTTGAAATGCTCTGGTTAAAATATGTGATGCAGACAAAGTTTAAAGCTGAGTGGAGGGATGGCAATTGGATATATTAAAGAAGATCTAAGTAACGGTCTTAAGATTGTTTAATCACTTCTATTCTCTTTTTTACTTTTTCTAATACAATTCCTTACCTCTCTATAATAATTGAATAGCGGGGCTTAGATTCAAGCACTATTAAAGTAATAACTATACAAAAGTATTTATTTTTAAACGTATATTAAATTATACATATATGCCTCCTAAAACAAAACAAACCGCTGAAATAGCCGCACGCAGGCAAGCGACAGCTAATTATTATCTCAAAAGAATTGATCAAAATGAGATAGTCGAACTTTTGAAAAAAGATGGCATCGAAACATCACAGCCTACTGTATCAAGAGACATCAACTTTTTAATCAACCAATGGAAAAAGAACACGGGATCTATCATCGAAGATCTCATTGCCCGAGAAGAAGCAGAATTGAATATAATGGAAATGGAAGCGACGGGTAATTATTATGATGCAAAAGGCAGGAGTCGATTAGATGATGAAGAGAATGAGCTTCCATATAATCAGAATGGGGTCCCATCGAATCAGAAATTAATGGAAATCTGGATGCTCGTAAGATTGAAAATTAAAGAAAGACGGGCTAAGATGTTGAAATTAGATGGTCCTCAGAAGATTGAATTAGATGCTAACTTGAAACATTCGGGGAAAATTGATGTTTCCACGATGACAGAAGAAGAATTACAGCAGAGTATAAATGATAACCTCAAAAAACTCGCAGACGCTGGATATATACAGGGCACTTGAACAGATAAAAGCCAGTGATCACGAAATAAAACGACGACGGGCTAGTACTAACATTCTTGATTTTACCCGTTTTACAATGGATGATTTTAGGGAAAGCTGGCATCATAAATTAGTTGCATCTAAATTGGATCAGTTTGTAAAAGGGGAAATTAAGAATCTAGCTATCACAATGCCTCCTAGACATACTAAAAGTGAATTTGTGTCAAGGAGGCTACCTGCTTTTATATTTGGAGTAAAACCCGACGCAAAGATTATTTCATGTTCTTATGGTGCAGACCTAGCGTCAATGATGAATCGTGACGTCCAACGTATTTTAAGCTCGTCTGAATATCACGAAGTTTTCCCAAATATACGACTAAATGAATCGAACGTCAGATCAGATTCACATGGGAGTTATTTAAGGAATTCGGAAATATTTGAAATTGTAGGGCATAAAGGTATATATAAATGTGCAGGAGTCGGGGGTTCCATAACTGGCTTTGGGTTCGATTACGGCATAATCGATGACCCCATACGCAATAGAGCAGATGCTGAAAGCCCCACATACAGAAAAAATATTAAAGATTGGTACAATAGCGTTTTTAGAACCCGACGGCAAAAGGGGGCCGGCATACTCCTTACATTAACACGTTGGCAAGAAGATGATCTGCTTGGTTGGGTATTAGACATTGCAGATAAAAATCCAAACGCTGATCAATGGGAAGTATTGTCACTCCCGGCGTTATCAGAAGAAACGCTAGCCGCATACGATCAGAGAACTGGACCAAATCAAGCATTATGGGAGGAGGAGTTTTCTACTGAAGATATGTTTCGAACTAAAGAAACGTTTACCGCATATGAATGGCTCTCCCTCTATCAACAACGCCCATCCGCAGCAGCCGGAAACCTCGTAAAAAGAGAACAGTTTAAATACTGCTCCATCCGTGGTGAAATACTCGATCTCGGAGAAACAAAACAGCATCTCCTCTCGCAATGTCGTATTTTCCAGACATGTGACCCGGCAGCGAGTACAAAAACAAGTGCCGATTACTTTGCTCTAGGAACATGGGCGCAGACTCCGAACAACGATCTTGCATTAATTGACCTCATAAAAACCCGCTTAGAAACACCAGATCAGGTATCTCTATTCAAACAGCAGTACACACGATGGAAACCCGTTAAACAGTGGGTGGGGACCGCCGGATTAGGTATCAGTCTGTTTCAAACACTGAAAGCAGAAGGGCTACCTGTAGACAGAATCAAAGAAGAATCTGATAAAGTTTCAAGATTTATCCCGGCGGCGACGAGAATTGCAACCGGAACTATCTATTTTTTGGATACTCTGCCGGGATTACACGACTTTGAAACTGAGCTTTTAGGATTCCCAAATGCCGCACATGATGATTGCGTGGATGTTGTAAGTTTTGCAACTCAGGTTGTAATTGAAAATCCATTCAAAAACAAAGGATTTGACGTTTCTCTCATGTTTCCAGCTAAAAATCGCTGAAATCACATGAAATTAACGTTTTTTAGTATAAAATGTATTAAATTTCGATTACTTCAATACAAACATTTTTATTTATAACAGTTATATTATTTAGCATGACTCTCCTAGATGCTGCTGTCCCATCAACTGAAAAAACTTTCACAATTGCGGCAGCCATAGAATCCCTCTCATCCTCGGATACCTCCGCAAGTGTCGGGCCATACATAAATATGGATACCTCAAACCCTGCTACATATCGCGAACAGTTAGCAACCTGCAATACGTATGTATCAACCTCAATAAACAAGTACGCGCGGACTCTCACAAAGGGAATGCGCTTTGAAGGTAAAACAAAAGCAAAAAACGCAGTTGAAGCTGCTGCAAAAAAGAATAATTTCAAAGGGCAAATTCAGACAGTAGCTCGGCAACTTGTGATTCATGGGACTTATATTGCAACTACCATAGGAAAGGCTGAAACGTTCCAGGCTACTCCTCTTTTGATGTCTGCAACTACTATCTTGCCGGAAGGTGTTTCTCCTGGTAGTACTCCTAAATTTATTATGGAACCTCCGATAGCTCAATTTTGTGTTAATGAAGGTAATAAAATATCTGAAGTTAAGGAAATACCACTAAAACCCGAAGATGTAATCTATTGCGCACTCAATCCTTTTGATTCCATCCAGGACGATGTACTGCAAAGAAAAACTAGAGGACTATACGGGCAGTCCCCTCTCGATCCGCTAAAGCCTGCTATACGTGCTCTCCTTGACGTTAACGAAGGGCAGCGTATTTTTTATAAAAAGTACGGCAATGGCAGATATTTATACGATCTCAGATCTCTCGAAGAAGCTGTTAAAATTGGAACTATATCCCCCAAGGAAGCACAAGCCGCACTTACCGAATTCATGGAATTATATAAAAATCTATCCGCTAATGAGGATCTTGTTTTCTATGGACTCGATGTAAAACCAATAGATGCAAACGGAACGCTTGACGTAATGGCGTTTAAGAGTGCGCTTGAAACTGAAATAATGGTTGGATTATATCAATCTCCTCTTACTATGGGAGCATCGTTTCAGACGACTTATGCTTCCAGTTACATGGTAGAAGAAGATAGAATGATGGTTCTTGAAGGGGATCAGGGCATACTTGAAACAACAGCTAATCAGATATTGAATAAAATGCTCCTGTCTATGGGAATGAAAGAGGATTCCGTAACAGTAAAATTCGATGAACTGAGTAAACCGAAATTTACCTCTTCGGAAATATTGGAATGGAGAAATACAGGATTATTGGATGATAATTCTGCTTTGTTATGGGGCGGTTTCACTCCTAAAGACTCCACCGGGGAATAATGCTCCTTGATTCAAAAGAGATTCTAAAAATTGAATCTCTGCTTATTTCTCTTTTTGATCGTACATTCCAGAGGGGATTAACTGGCAATCCTGCTAAACTAAAAGCTACTTTAGCAAAACAATTTAAGAGTGCAACTTTTAGGATACAACTTGATAAACTAATTGATGATCTTTATCTCACTTCGGTAAAATACACTGATGCACATTTAGACGGCTCAATCTCAGCCTCTACAGATTATTATAATAATGCGGTTAAGCTGTCAGCGTCTTCTCAGGTTATGCCTCTCACGGAAGAGGCTGTGAGGCAGTCAGTTGAATTGTCTGATAATGTTGCTGAATCCATTATTAGAACTCTCAAGGACGAAGGTATCTATCAGGAAAATCCTCGCGTTCTCGCAAAGAGAATGAAGGATCTATGGGGCGGTGAGAAATACAGGGCTGAACGGTTTGCTCGGACTTTTTCGGCGGATGTCGCGACATCAACAACATTACACCGATACAAACAACAGGGTATCGAAGAGTGTCAGTTCTATGCTACTATAGATAGTAAGACAAGTCCACAATGCCGGATAATGCACGGAACTGTTTTTAAAACGGATTCCGCAGATTTGAGGGCACATTCTCCCCCTACGCATTTTCACTGTAGAAGCAGTCTAATTCCGATTACTTCATTTTCTGAGATTGATGATTCTCTAAGATATGAAAACCGAAACTTTGAAAAGCCAGTTTCTCAGAATTTTAAACCGTTAAAAGAACCTCTTGATAAGGATCTTGTGAAAGGGACTTTTAAGAATATTGATGTATTTAATGATAAATATAGAATTGATAAGTTTATTTTGGATGAGGATATTGAAAAAAGATTAGCAAAGTTGGGTGTGGATATCGATACTCAGTTTATTAATAACATACCGAGAGCAAATGAATTAATGGTAAACATTGAGGACACATATAAAACAGAAGCCGATGAAATAGAAACTCTCATTAACAAACGGTTGGAACTCCGTGATAAAAAATATGATTTTGCAAAAGATGTAGAATCGCGCAGGGCACTCATTATTAAAGAATACGAAGAAGGGAAAATATCAGATGCTTTATTAAATAAAAAACTAGATCTCATTGATTTAGAATGGAACAAAATAGATGCACTGAATGACGAAATTGAAAAACTTGTGAAATTACAGGACGCTATACACGATGAAACAAGGGGCAAAATAAAGAAACTACTTTATATTAATGATGGAGACGCGATGCCGGTATTTATTAAATTAGATCCTCGGTACACTGAAAATCTAAACTTTGTAAATAAAAGAACTGCTGAATTTGAAGACACAACTGACTTTTTCAATAAGGTATTAAATAAAGATCTCCGAAACTCTTTACCAGAAATCCAAATAAACGAACTTAGTTCAGGGAGGGCGTTTACCAGGCAAGGGTCGAATATGGTATGGCTTGGTAACGATAGTTCTACAGACACGCTCATACACGAACTTGGGCACAATTTAGAGTTTAATAATCCATATATAAAAGATAGTGCGAATAAAATCCTAGCTAAACGAACCGCAGGCGAAGAAGCAGTGAAATTAAAGGATATCACTGGAAACTTAGCGTATAAAGATACTGAAATCACAAAACATGATAAATTCTTTAGCCCGTATGTAGGCAAAATTTATATCGACGGGTATACTGAAGTTACCAGCATGGCGTTACAATACCTTTATAAAGATCCAGAGTATCTATATAAGAATGATCCTGAGCTGTTTGAATGGATCGTAAATGTAGTTAGAGGGTACTATGATTAAGATAAAATGGTTCAGCCGCACGGCAGAAAGAGCAGAGGGCGGCACATGGAAATCAAAAGATAAAAGCTTTGAGAACCTGCTTAATCTAATTGCCGTCCCTGAAAAAGTGATGGGGTACTATCCAGACATTCAGGAAGGAATAATAAAAATAGTTCAGGATGAATATAAGGGCGTTGAAATCGTAGAATTCACACAAAATAAGAATCGGGAATACCCAAAAGATGCTGTTTTTTAAAAAAGTTAATCAACTACACGAATTGGATTTCCGTATACATCCCGCATCCTCAAAAACAAATTCCCATACTCACAACTTTCGCATAATTCATAGATCTCTCGGCATCCACTGAAAGGAACACTGGTTATAATACTTTTTAAATTACATAACTTCCATTGTTCCTGATGAGTACGATTTTCTATTTTCTCATACCTTTTTATTTCACTTTTTATCCATTTGCTATGATGCTTGCTTTTGAATGCATGTTCTATTAATTTAGTGCAGTTCATTTTTTAACTATCTCCTTGATGTTCCCCGATACAGTTTAAATGCGACCATGGAATCCAATTTGAACATATTTAAAAAAAAGAATAATCAAATTATTTCATCTCACTTTTTTCTATCATGTCTTTGTTATCTTCGTTACTCCCTCATTCTTTTTATGCTCTTGGAACATGGATTCAGATATATCAAACCTGATAGAGTTTTTATAAAATTCTTTGTATTTTTCCGGATCAATTTTATATGCAGCTTCTTTCATCGCATCTTCAATTTTCTTCATTTCTTCAGGAGGAAAACGAACATGCTGTCCGTTAATTATTGTATATTCTGGAAATTCCGCGTAAGTCATTTATTTTTCACCGTCCCCAATCGTTTAGGTATCATCTCAGCACTATTGTCAAACCATTTATACAATAATTTTCCTATGCTACTGCATGGTTCTATCCAATATTCATTTAAAATTATATTTTCTCCATCATGGGTTAGAATCGTGTAATCTATATCAGATTCCCAATAATAAGACAATGCAGTCCCTATTATTTTCCCTGTGTAATGTCTCCCAGTATGATTATTGTAGAATGAATTAGTTTTAACTTTCTTAAATATAATAAAAGTTGATCTTATAACTATACGGTTAATAAATTCAACCATTATTTAATCAATCTCCTTTCCAGTCCACCGATAATACAAACCCCCCGCGAAAGTTCCCTCACACTCTTCAAGAACTCCATTTCCCACAAACGTTTTGATTGTGTTTGTGACATTATGTTCCCGTAATTCTTCAGGAATAAACGGCTTTCCTTCTTTATCAGCGTGTAGTTTTTTTATCTTTTCTAAAACATCATACTGCTTCTTTGTTTTACGCATATTATCAAGTTCCCTAGTTATCTAGTTAACTATACAACTACTCTATAGTATATATTAGTTTGTTTTCAATTTCATAATTCCCCCAAAATACTCTTAAACTCCTCAAAAAGTTTTATATATATCAACTTATATACTTTATATAAAAAATTGTACTAATATAATGTTATAACCATGACTCTTTTTGTGCAGGGTCTAGCAATCCCACTAGACATAAAAAACGTTAACGGTTGGGGTATCCCCCCTTCGGAACTAAACAACGTTCTCTCCACAATTAAAGCATCTTCTCTTAAAATCTGCCCCGGTGAAGCGCACGCTTGTGATTATTCCGGAGATCCAAATGGAAGAATAGGCGTTTTTGATTCGGCATGGGAAGCTCCAGAGGGAGTATATGCTCGTTACAAAGTTACGGATTCAGTTGCCGAAAGAAAACTGAAGGAAGGAACATGGAACGATCTCAAATGGAGCATGTACGGTGACTCAAAAACCAATCCTGTCCTTAACGATGGATGGGCGGGCGGAGTCTCTGTAAAGTCCATGACACTTGTAAAAAATCCAGCATGGTCACAGGCTCATTATCAGGTTGCTGCATCAGCAGACGGTGACACGGAATTGCGATTATTTTCTGATTTTCAATTAATAGCATCTCAATCAACAGAAGGTGAAAACATACCTGAAGAAGAACTAAAGGCAGCTAATTCAAAACTTGTAGAGTTGCAGAAGGAAATTGACACTCTCAAAAAGTCCACTTCCGTTTCTGCATCCACTATTGAAGAACTGAATACTCAGGTTACAAAACTTGCAGCCTCGGTTTCTGAAAAAGAAGCCGGGATCACTGAGGCAAATACTCAGATAACTGAATTGACTGCATCAAAAGAGACTCTTGAAAAAGATCTCGAAACCAAAACCACTCTAATTGCCTCTCTTGAAAAAGAGAAAGCAGGAAGCGTCCCCATGACCGAACTCAAAACTATAATTGCAGCAGCTATCGCAGAACATGACGAACAGTTGAAAACCGTCAACGTCAGAGAAGAAGCTTTTAAGATGTTCGCAAGTGCCCGCGAAGCTCTCGGACTTGAAACTAAACAGGAAGACTTTACCACTCTTTCAGCAGCAGACCTTTCAAAACTTGCCCAGGATCTCGGAACAGTGAAACTTTCCGCAGCTCAGATCAGATATCCTGCGAATCAGGCGAATTCAACTGGATTCACTGTAGGTAGACCTAAATCTGATGGAACATGGGAGGCTTAATTATGTCTTATCTTGGTGTTCAGGCCCCTACAAACCGCATTGTACTGAGTGGATCTCCAACCACGCTTATTCAGAAAGTTGAGACTGCAACTAATTGTTACCCCGGCAGACTCGTTATCAAGGGAACAAATGACGATGATGTAGTCGTTGCAACCGGTATAAAATCCCCAGGTGGATGGCTCGGATTTGAACAGTGCGACGCAAATTATCAGCCGACCAATCTGACTACAATATACGCAGCAAATGATCAGGTTCCTGTAGTATCAGGAGACTGCCTCATCAAAATGCCTAGTGGTCTTGCATTGGGTACAGTGGCATATAAAAACGATCTGCTTTTCCCATGGGCAAACGGGCAGGTAGTTCCCGGTGTAGCTCTCGGTGGAAGATATGCAATCAAAGTACCATTCGTGAACGCTTCCGGAACTGCTCTCGTAGACACCGGAATAGACTTCCCGGCAGGCATGAGAATCACTGATGCTATGCTGAATGTTACGACTCTTGCAAGTGGTGCAACTCTTGACGTTGGTTTCGAGAACTCCGTAGAAAGCGGCGATCTTGACGGGCTTCTTGATGGGGAATCTTGTGCAGCTCTCGGACTTGTAAATCACAATCTCGTTGATGCGAGTGCAGCCGCCATTACAGTCGGTGTGCTTCTTGAAGAAGTCGAAATTAAAGACGCAACCGGGACCCCTGTATTTTATGGAGTCCCAACTGGATACGTGACTGATGGAACAATCAAGAGCTTGGTCTACACTCCATCAAACCACGCGATTGCAGGCGATATTTATGTATTTATTGAATCGCCTGGTTTCTATCCAGTGGGTAGATGTATGCAGGGAGCAAGCGCAGCAAGTGCAGCAGCCGACATTGTTCTTAAGAGCCTGATCTGAGGTGGTTAAAAAATGACAAACGCAATTACAGCATTTTCAAGAAAACTCGATGAAAAGATTGTCCCTCCTCTCAGACAGGTTCTGAAAGGCAGGGAACTGGTCCACGTCACTGCTCCACAGGGATTCGGGGTTTCCTCAGTAGACTGGGGAAAAATTACCGAGATGTCTAATGGATATGTCAGTTTCGGTTTCACAAGCGGAAACAAAGACTCAATCAACATTGAACTTACAAACTCCAAAATTCCGGTCTATTGGAAAGACTACGAAATTGACCGCAGAATCTACGAAGGCTGGATGCTCAACGGGTACGATGTAGACGCAGCAAACGCGATTTCCGCAGCTTATCAGGCAGCAAAAGCAGAAGATGGAGCAATAATCAACGGTGTGTCCAATGATGGGACTACCTATGAAGTTCCTGGACTCTATCAGGGAGCAGGAAACGACTATTCCACAAGCGCGGCAATTGCGACGTTTGGGGTGGCTACAACTGCACTCACTGGCGCAATAAACCTCATGGATGATGATGGAGTCCCTGTTGACCGTATGAAACTCAATTGGGTTGTCAACAGTACTACATTCCAGAAAATCAGGAAAAGCAGGGATACCGTCGGAACTAGAGAACTCCCTGACATACTTGATTTCCTCAATGGTGGTAAGCTCATTTCAGTGGGCACTTCTCTTACTACCGCACAGGGTTTTGTCTGTCCTGCTGCTGAGGTAGGCGAACCATACATGGATTACTATCTTACCGCAGATTTCCAGACTGACCCAAAAACCCCAGAATTCCAGAAAACCGGTCCCATCGGTGGTAGGGTATTTTCAGCAGGTGTTTTGAGAATCAAGCAGGCAAACGCTATATGTAAGACCTCTAATCTGTCGTGATAACATGGGAAATGTCAAAGTTAGAGTCCGAGTTAGTCACCTTGCAACAGGTGAAATTATAGACGGAGTAGAAACCAAGATCGTTTATAAAACCGGTCAAGAATTTATTTGCTCTGAAGAAGAGGCTAAACGGCTCGGAAACTCCGTAATCATAATTGAAAAGATCGCCGAACCTGAGATTATTGCACAGGCAGTAGAGAAGGGTAGAAAGTAAGGTGTTAAATGGCTCTGTGTTCTGTTGCTGACATCCGGGCAAAAATATACTCATCCACGCTTGCAGATGTGGATATCACCGCGATAATCGCAGATGTGGCCACGGAGGTATATGAAAGGGCAGGTTCATCAGATGAATCAAATGCTACTCTCATACTTGCAGGGAAAAACGCTGCTTGTGCTGCTACACTCCGCAGGATGAGAACCACCGGGGAACTTGCATCCAGAGTAAAAAACGGCAATTCCGAAGCACAGAACACCATAGACAAAGATATCCAGGATTACGAAGACAAGGCCACTTACTATATAAGAAAATATAGATCATCTGGCTTTTCTATCGTATCTGGCAGGATGGGTTTTGGAACCGTAGACGGAGAATCTTAATGAACTCCCTTAACTTTTCCATGACACAGACCTGCAACATTCTTTCAACTTCTCAGGATCATATCCTTAATTTTACTGCTGGATCTGTAGCATTTACAGCAGGGTACACACTTACGGGGGCAGTCTCGCACGCAACCGGGATTATAAAGAGTTTAGTTTTGTCATCAGGTTCTTGGGCAGCAGGAACAGCAGCCGGATATCTCACTATATACGCTGTTTCAGGAACGTTTCAGGCTGAATCTATAACTGATAATAAAAGCATTCTTACCCCAGGAAGTGCTACCTCATCCGGGGCTTCTGTCCCCCAAACTAATGCAGTCGGTACACCAACACAGACTACAAAAACGACAGCTTATGCGTGTAAGTTTTCAAATACAAGTCGATTCGGTGGAGCGTTTTCTTATCAAGATTCTGGAAAATATACAGTTTCGGAGCCGATGGTATTTCTTCCGGCTGCTGCTGTAGTAGAAGCGGGTGATACACTCACTACAACCACACCAGGATATAATCACACTTATGAAATCACAGCAGTGGATACACTGTATAATTTATTTTTATCATCCATTGACCACATCGAAGCCTCACTCAAGGCGGTGTCGAAACGTGGCTGATGGATTCACGATCAAAATTGAGGGAATTAACGAACTCAAACGAGTATTTAAAGCTATTGACTATGAATGTCAAAAAGCACTATCGCAAGCCGTTTCCGCAGGTGCAGCAGTCGTCGAAAGAGACGCAAAAATGAGAGTCGTTGTAGACACGGGAAACCTGAGACGCTCTATAAAAGAACTGCAAAACATCGAAAAACCAGGAAGGATCGAATCTCAAGTCGGTTCTGATATGAATTACGCTGCCAGGATCGAGTTTGGATATACCGGACCTGATAAACGAGGCAGGCGATTCAATCAGGCTGCAAGACCGTATCTTAGACCTGCACTCGATGAAAACACAGCAGAGATCCAGAGAGCGTTTGAAACGAAACTTCAGCAGATATTTGGGAAATACAAATGACCACAATAGACGAGGCAGTTCGAGCAATCCTGGTAGCAAATTCAGGCGTTTATGCGCTCGTAGGTACTCGTGTCTATCCGGCAGTCCTGCCGCTGGATTGCGCACTACCTGCGTTATCATTCTCAAAAATTTCAAACAAATATAAACAGATTGCCGGAGTGCCACGTTTTCAGATATCCTGCTGGACAGAAGATTATTTAGAGTGCCAAAATCTCAAACAGGTAGTTGAAACTGCTCTGGATGGCTATGCAGGCACTATAAGTGGTATTACAATTATCAGAATAATCCCTCTGGAAGCTCCTGATTTATATGAATCGGAAACTGGAGTTTATCACATCCCATACGATTTCAAAGTTATTTATAAAAAATGAGGTCTAAAAATGACTACATACCAAACAACAGTTCAGGATTCGAATCAAATCCGGTTTGGATCTGCAAAAGTGGAAGTAGGCGCGACAGTCGGATCACTTGTCAACCTGGGAGCAGCACAGGGAGTCAAATTCGAGGAAAAATTCGATGTAGTTTATCTGGCACCAGATAATGCCCCAAAATCTCAGATAGCTGTTAGAAATCATGAAGCATCGGTGACATTTTCGATCATGGAGGTCAACCTCGCAAACCTGAATACTCTCAGGGGCGGGATGGATACCTATGCAGCCGTCGCAGGAGATTCAACTGCGGTCACCGGGGAAACGCACACACTGACAGGGACAACGGGCGTAAGACTCGACCACAAGAACGGGGCAGGGACAGTTGTTACAGGGGTCACAGTTACGGACGCATCAGACAATGCAGCCGTACAGAATACTGATTATGTTTTGTATGTGGATTCGGAGGGATGGACATGTATTGCCAGGGTTTCCGCGTCTGCTGTGATTTCAACCGGGGAAGGCATCAAGATTAATTATACGTATACACCATCTGCATCCAGATCACTTTCTTCAGGTGGACTTAACACAATTACTCCTAAAGTTGTGAGACTCACCAACACCGATTCAGCCGGTAAGAAATTCGAGATAACTGTCTACAGTGCAACCACAGAAGGCGGGATAAAACTTGAATTTCCGGCTGATGATGGAGATGAGCCAATGATGCCCGAAATTACCCTGATTGGTGTATGTGACCCCACCCTAACCGCCGGAGCACAACTCTTTACAATTGTTGATGAACAGGGTGTTACAGCATGAGTGATTCCCTGCTAAAAGATTTCGACATCCTTTCCCCTCCAAAACGAATCGCAAAACTAAGAGGGGAAGAAGTCGATGTAACTTTTATTCCTGCTCGTGCAGCTTTGGAATTTATCAGTTTCTCAAAAAAGCACGATGTCCGAAAAATGGAATCCATGACTGATGAAACTCTGGACCTTGATGTCCTGGGCGATACTCTTGATATCGTTTCTATGGTTTGTCAGAGATCTAACAAAACAGTGACAAAAGAATGGATGCTTAACAACGTCGACATAGGGACATTAATGGCATTTGTACAATATGTATTCGCCTCCGTGAACAACACCGGCGTAGGGGCAGAGACGAGCCCCGGAGAAGGCGGGTACTCAAAAAACTAAGTATTTGGGAGATAATCACCCAGCTCGGAATTATGTTTTCCTGGGCGAAACCGGATTATCTCCTTGATTTTTGCAGTCTGGATCAGTTGGTTTTGTATCACCGGTACGGGTGGGAAGCTAAAAAGACAGACGCTCGGGTATTTTTTGGAGTTCTTGGCCAATTGATAGCAGGCGACGATAAAAAAATAATAAGTGTCGATAAATTCAAAGAATTGCATCCAGATGGAGCAATAAAGAACGGTGCTTGGCAGGTTTCGAGGTAAAAAATGGCAGTCGGTGAACTAATCGTATCCATTATCGGAGACATGAAAGAACTGAGCAAAACATTCGCTCAAGTTCAGACCGAGATTGGAAACGTTGGTACAAAACTTTCCAGTGTTGGCAAAAGCATGAGTTCAGCCGGTGCTGGAATGACTGCCGGAATAACTGCCCCTATACTTGCAGCCGGTGCAGGAATCGCACTTGTAACCAAACAGGCGGTTGATTTTGAAAAGTCGATGGCTGAGGTTTTTACTCTCCTGCCAAATGCATCCCAGTCAGCAATGGATTCAATGACTCAGGACGTTCTTGATTTTTCAAAAGAAATGGGGATTCTCCCTGAAACTGTAGTTCCTGCTCTATATCAATCTCTAAGCGCAGGTGTCCCCCCTAATAACGTTTTTGATTTTTTAACAGTCGCTTCAAAACTTGCAATAGCCGGAGCTACAGACATTACTACAGTAGTGGACGGGCTGACAAGTGTTGTAAACTCTTATGGATCAGATGTAATTTCAGCCGGCCAAGCATCAGATATAATGATTACCGGCATGAGGCTAGGGAAAACAACAATTGAAGAACTTTCAGATTCTTATAAAAACGTTGGGTCGGTTGCTGCATCTCTGAAAATACCTTTTGGAGATATTGTTTCCGCACTTGCAGCCATGACATTGCAAGGCATCCCTACCAGTGAGGCAACGACTCAATTAAAACAGTTATTATCAGAACTATCTAAAGAGGGGTCCGTCGCAGCAGACAGATTTAAAGAACTTTCTGGCAAATCATTCCCTGAGTTTATAGCATCCGGCGGCACTTTAGATCAAGCGATTCAAATAATGAACGACGGGATGTTGAAAACTGTCCCAAGTGCTGAAGAAATGGGAAAGGCAATGTTTGAGTTGTCAGATCCAACTTCAGCTCTCGCACTCGATTTCCAAGATTTGACTGGTCAAACGTTTGACGATTTCCGAAAAGGCGGGGGAACCATCGAACAGGCACTTGAAATGATGGGGGTTAAGTTTGGAGATACGAAAGCGAGGGTGTCGGATTATTTTGGATCTCAGGAAGCCGGAAATGCTATACTGGCTTTATCTGCCGATGAGGGAAGAATATACACCGGTGTATTGGGTGAGATGGGTAATTCTATGGGGGCAACGGGTGCAGCATATGCAACGATGTCGGAAACCTCCACACAGTCACTCAATGAAATAAAAGCCACACTCGCCTCATTAACTATAGAAATGGGTGATAAATTCATACCGATTCTTCAAGATACTCTTGTCCCGCTTGTAACTGATACATTAGTCCCTGCACTTGAATATATTATCCCAATCATAGGAAGCATCGCAGAAGGATTTAACGCACTTCCACAGCCTGTAAAACTTGTAATCCTCGGATTCATTGCATTTATCGCGGCTCTTGGTCCTCTCCTTATAATAATTGGATCAGTAATAACAGCAGTCGGGACAATATCAACAGCATTCAGCGCGTTCGCTGCTCTGTTTGCAACCGGTGGCGTATTGGCAGGGGTAGCACCTGCAATGGCAGGGGTATTAGCAGCAATAAATATACCGATCCTTGCAATTATAGCTGTAGTTGGTCTCCTTGTTGTCGCATGGACTCAGAATTGGTGGGACATTCAGGGAAAAGCTGCTGCTGCTTGGGCATGGCTCAAGTCTCAGGCAAACGCACTTTGGCAACAGCTTGAGTATACATGGCACGCTATTATAATGAGTGTTTCCACTCTAAAACAACAGTTTGGTGTGGTATGGGACGCACTCAAAAATGCGTACTCGACTATATCAGGAATGATAGTTTCAGTTGCTACGGGGCTATATAATGGACTTCGCAACATATTCAATTTAATTATATCATCCGTTAGTTTCCTTCTCAATACATGGAGATCAAACTGGAATATTTTTAATAGTGCTACCTCATCAGCATCTAGCACTTTGCACAGTCTAATCACATCGTTATATAATAATTTGAGGAATGTTTTTAATTCAATTGTCTCGGCCGTCGTTAGTTTACTTAACTCGTGGCGGACTCAATGGAACAATATATATAATTTGATCATCACGGCAGCGACTAATATAATTACAAAAGTTAAGAGTATACCAACTGCCATTAAAAGTGCACTCAGTGTAAATTTATCATCGGTTGGTTCCAGTTTTGTTAAATCCCTAAGTGATGGAATCCTTAACGCGCTTAGTACTTTGTATAATTCAGCAGTGGCGCAGGTCAATAAAATTAAATCAGCGGTGTCCGGGGCGCAGGCAAGTATAAGCAGCTCGTTATCTAGTCTGTCAAGTTCTTCAGCATCCTCTCTTGGTAAATCTTTATCAACAGCGATCTCATCAGCCGGAACAAAAGCCAAAGTTTCCCTCGCTGAAGCAGCAAGCGGCCTTAAGAGGCTCCTACCCAACAGCCCCGCGAAAGAGGGACCGTTTAAAGAGCTCCCGAACTGGGATTTTATATTTCTTGATCCATTGACAAAATCCATAAACTCTATTCGGAAACTATCAACCCCCCTCTCAAGTGCGCTTTCAAGTGTAAGGGGCCCGCTTGATTCTGGTATGAGTACCGGACTTAAAAACGTTTCAAGTGTATCAAACTCATCAACAAATTATGAGGGAAGTAGGTATTCGATCGGGCCAAACTATGTCAGAAATGATTCCGACCTGCAGGCAATAATCAACGCGGTAAAATCTTCAATTGCTGACGACAGGCGCAGGAAGGGGATATTCTCATGAGTACTGTGATATTTGCGGGGGTATCTCTACGAAACTGGCAGACCCCTAAAAAAACGCTTTCACGAGCAACAAAAGAAACCGAATTGCTCTCTGGAGATATTCACGTTTCACGGTCTACAAAAATAATCCAATTCCCCAAAACTTTTTTTTGTTATGCTGAAACGGATTCCGAGCTCTCGATAGTCGAGGGCCTGATAAATGAGTATTATTCAACTTTGATTGTAGACGGAGCGAGTTATTTTAGATGTTATGTGTATCAGATTTCAGATATCTGGGAAGTTGCTGAAGGGTCTGGTGTATGGACATATTCGATTGAATTTAGACAGGCGGATGAGTATTAATGGGAACGATCACAAACACGGGACTGGAATATATTGCAAAAAACCTTAATGGATTAGTTGATAGTGAATTTACGTATATCGCTATAGGCACCGATTCAACAGCCGAGTCCACATCTAACACATCACTTGGAGCTGAAAACACAACACTAGGCGCAGCAAGGAAACAGGCAACGTGTGCTTATACCTCCCCAGGCACGGCTTCCTTCAATGCGCTGTTTTCATTTTCCGGCAATGTTACAGTCAGGGAGGTGGGTATTTTTGATGCCCCTTCTGGAGGGCATCTCCTGTACAGGAGGGTACTGGCTGCAAACCGCAATTACTCAGACGGTGATGCTGCTGAATTTACAGTTACGATCCCATTCACGAGGGCTTAAATGGCACTTGCAAAAACACCTCAAACTCTTATCTCAAATGCCACGATAACGACGAGTACCCCGGCAGTTTCAGCTAATAGTGTTAACTTGTCCGGAGCTATTGATTTTTCCATTGGTTTCTCGATGGCATTCAGTGCGTCTGCAACAACTACGGGCTACGTTAGGATTGAACTGTATGCCGACCCAACCGGGGCAAATGCTGCGTTTTCCATCGGTGCTAATGATGTTGCTGTAGATTCCTACGATATCGCGGTGGCCGCTGGGAAGACGATAAGCGGCCTGGTCCAGATGAACAGGGCAGGGAAGTATGTGAAAGTGAAAGTTGTCAATGCAAGCGGTCAAAGCATCACAGGAGTAAGCATATACGCAATTGTGCAGGCTCAGGCATGACAAATATATATCAATTGTGGAAATATAAATATTCATTAACGGTTCAAAACCCACCCAGTACCGCAGGGTTTCAGGCATCATTCAATCTGCGATTTTTGCCCGGAATGAGGTTAGATTTTCGTGATGTTAGGTTTGCAGACAAACATGGAAACCCACTAAAACATTATCGAGAGTCCTATACCGCGTTCTCCACCGCGAAATTTTGGGTCAAGTTGCCAGCAAACGACAGCCGGATATACATGTATTATGGCAACGGAAACGTACAATCTGCAAGTTCCGGGGCAGATGTGTTCGATTTCTGGGACGACTTCGCGGGAACGACCATAAATACAGCACTCTGGACCATCGGAGGCAGTGGGGGGACGGTATCAAATTCGATATTAACCCTCCAGCACTCCTCTCTTAGTGGATACATCGAGAGCAAAAACACATTCCCCCTCAACTCATTGGTTGAAATCCGAGCTGCACACCAATCTGGACAGCGAGGTCCACTCGGTTTTCGAAACGATAGCACCCAAAAGGCCGCAGCATGGCAGGGGGCGGCAGGTAGTCTCCTGACAGATCACCGTTTTGCTCACAGTGGCAGTTCCGGAGATTGGGACGACGACGGTGTGAACCGGTCGGGGACTGCCTATAATGTGTATGGGGTTGCTCATGTACTCAACAGCCCACGGTTTTATGTCAATTATGCCTACCGTGGAACCATCACGACCACCCCGCCGGGATCTGGAGCCCTACCGATTGAGATCTATGCGTATTATGGGGCAGGATATGTCCGCGCGGATTGGGTCAGGGTCCGGAAATATGCAGCCACTGAACCGGTAATCTCACTTAATAAAAAATATATTCAAACACAAAACGGATATTTGCAGCAGAGTGATTATTTTTCAGACGCTGCCGCCGTGGTTGTTTCTACTCAAAGTTCGGTAAAAGATTATTTTTTTGATACTGTATCAATAAAAGTATCATCCGGGTTTATGATCGGGCAACCTGATCAAATAACCGACAATGTTTCGGTATCAGTATCAGCGGTGGACGGAGAGATAATAGAACGGCGCGAGCTCAGGGACTATTCTTTGATTTCATGCGAGATTACAAAAGCGATATCAGACGCATATACTCAACTATCAGCCGAATTTGCCGACGATGTTGTCCAGGGCGAAGGGTCCACGGTCAAATATTACGCTCACGATGCGTTGGAGTCTGCCCGGAATTTCCCGATTTACACTGAGGACGGATATCCAATTTATACTGATGATGGTTTCCCGGTTATGACCTCGGAAATCCCAGACGAGTTCCCGCTCTATACTGCAGATGGGTATCTGGTGGAAACAGACGACGGCTACCCTGTGTATACTGATGATTATTATTCTCTCCCCGTTTATGGCACGCTGCTTTTCGTCGGAAAAGTGATCTCAGTCACCCCCTCCATTCACTTTTTGGGAAACACTGCGAAAATGTTTGCAGCGGATCAGTCCAGGAATCTCTCAGTCCAGAAAATACCCTGGAATTATCAGGTGATCTCGCTCGCTGGCGCGTTTTCTGCATGGGATTTGTGGATTTCGGAATTAATCGGGACATCAAAAACGGGTGTAAGGGCAGGGAATATAATTGATTCCGGGACCCCAGACAGGCAGTTTATTTTTGACCCAAAGACCAGCCGGTACGATGCAATAAAAAAAATAGCGGAGTACATTGGGTCGATCCTGAACATAAAAATAAAAGAATATATTGTTGATACTCACCCTGTCCTTTCCCCCACCCTGTATCTAGTCCATGCAGCAGATATAGATCAAACCTATGGAGGGTTTGACCTCCCCCACCCGATAGAGTTTGTAGCGCCTGATCCCTCGATAATCAATGATCCGGAGGTTGCCGGAGAACAGGATGAAAAATACAATACGGTGATAGTGTACGGTACGATAACGAGTACCGGAGAAACTACCGTTGCCGCTGCATATACCCCGGCAGTGTACGAGGGGTTGGAACTCCCCAGGGAGTATATAGTCAATGATAACAGTATCGAGGAAAGGGAAAGCACGGCCGAGACCGAGGCTATAAAATGGCTCCTCTATTTTGCAGCCCCGAGGGCAACTGTGACAATGAAGTTTGTTAACCGGTTCGATCTTGAACTTTATCAACGCATCAGATTTGGCTCAGGGTTTCAAAAGGAACTCCGGAACCTTACTAACTCCGTCCAGCTCCCCTATGTGGTCGCCTACGATCCCAGGGACGAAGCGAACAGTACTCACATGATTGATGTTTCCGGAGTCCCACGCCCGTCTTGGCTACGGATTTCACGGATAGTTTATCGCTCTTCGCACATGACAGAAACCTGCGAAATAAAGGCAATTTCTGACTATATTTATTCATCCGCCGATCCTGTTGTCCTGGCTCCCTACAATCAGTATATCGCGCCTGGGTATCTCAAACCGATGTCGGACGATACAACAAGCACGGTACAGAGTATTGTAGAGGATACAGTCAAAAAACAGTTGACCCCTGAAGTGTGCACCATTCTGTCGAAAGATGACGTGGCAGGTACTGCTGTTGTGCAAACTGCGTCCGGCAAACTGGTCACGGTGCGGCTATCATGACCGTGAAATATATCGCAGGCGACGGAACCGGGGATTACTGTGACGGCCATAACTGAAATTGTAGAAGGGTCCCAGGGAGTCATGCTCCCCACAAGTGACGGACACTATGTCTTTCAAAAACTGAGCGATCCAGCCCCCGGCGACAACGTCCTATTGTTCCCGATGCCCGGGGGAGATTACTGCCTGCTGAAACTGGCCAACGCGACGGACGGGGATAGATCGACAATAATTCCCGACGGAAGAGGAAATTATTACGCAATCGAATGAGAGGTTAAAAACATGCCTATCGTAGATGGAAAATGTAAAATTGTATTGAATGCCGTGGATTTTGAGGCCGCGCTAAGCAGCATACCAGACCACTCAGCAGCCCATGAGTTTGGGGGTACTGATGTAATTGCACTCGATAAACTCGGCACCACTACCGACATCACTGACCTTGACTCCAGCACAACAAAACATGGACTATGTCCAAAGGGTGAGGGGACCGGAACAAAATATCTCAGGGATGATATCACATGGGGAGTCCCAGAGGGGGTCGGAGGGGTGACATTTGGGACTACTGCTGGGACGGCATGCGAGGGAAACGATGTCAGATTGGCGGATAATAGATACCCCACCGGCCACGCTGCCAGCCATAAATCAGATGGGATAGATGCAATAAAAATAACCGAACTCGCCGTGGCTGATAATGTAACTACGCTAAATGCGACCACTAGCAATCCTGGATTATGCCCTACAGGAGAGGGCACAGGTACTAAATTTTTATCTGATAACATAGAATGGATCGAAATTGCAGGAGGGGGGGGGACTGTCATAAACAGTGACGCTGCTCTGGGAATTACAATCGGGACTTCAGGATCTGGCGCAGCATATGAATGCACAGGAACATCTGATCATGTCAAATGGGGCGAGGCTTTCGCTGCCGCAGATGGGGGAACTACTATCTACGTCCTGCCTGGTGTTTATAATTGGACTGGGAGAGTATCATGTGCCGGGAAATCATTAAATATAATTGGGTTAGGGAAAGTGACTATAAATAAAAATGTAGTTGCAGGGACAACAAACGGGCTTTATTTAGAGGGACAGATCATCGTTGAAAACCTATCCGTAACTGAAACATCAGTCGCTGGCAACAATACTATTAAAGTATCGAACGGCGCATACGTTCAGGCAGGGGATATAATCAAACTCTGGAAAAATGTATTGTACTGCCCCGATGATTACGACGATCAACTAACAGGAGAAATGTATCGCGTTAAGAGTGTATCAGGCAACGATATAACACTAACTGAAAATTTATTGCGTGATTATGCGACAGGCGACACTCCGAAAGTAAACGTATACAGACCCGTAGAGGTCAACATCGAAAATCTAAGAATATTTGACGCAGACGAAACCGGGGTCCATAACGGGATATCTATTAGATATTGTGTCAATAGTTCAATATCGAGATGCCGGGTGGAAAACGCAGGGCTTGCAGGGATCTCAGTATATTCATCATATAATGTCAGACTGTTCAACAATTATGTATATGACAGTATAAAAACAGCTGGCGGAGCGTCTGGATATGGAATAGGGATCTGGTCGGGCGTTGCACATGCTGAAATATATTCAAATCATGTGGAAAATTGTAGACATTGTATAACAATGAATACAGATGAGAGAAATTCACTTATCCGAGGAGTATCCGTACATAATAATATCCTGACAGCCGCTATTGTAGTCACGTCCTGCTGTGTTGACGCGCATAATATGTGTATCGATATGGATGTAGTCGATAATACTATGTATCTGCCCGTAGGTTCAACTGTTGCATTCTGGGATGGGACACAATATTCCACATTTAGAAATAATAGAATCTATGGAGGAAACGGAGCAGTAGAACGTAGAGGGACCATAGACGGTGGAGTTCACATCATAACTGACAATTATCTTTATGGGGGAGCAAATTCTCGTCTGTATAAGGGTGCGTATTGGTGCATCGATGAGGAACTGTTCATTGAGAATAATTATCAGAACGGTGGAGACTATGGGATTGTATTCCTGGATGACGAATACCACATTGAAGCGTTTAAACAGTTAGTTATCCGAAATAATCACATTAGCAATATTTCGTATGATGCCATCCAGATAAAATTAAATCAGGATCACTCAAATGTAGTAATCGAAGGAAATAATATCTATAATGCGTCGTGGAATGGTATCTCAGTAGATGCAAATTCGTTCACCCCGGACTCAATGGTGATTTCAAATAATACCATCATAGACTGTAATTATGCATACCACAGTTATTCTGGGATACTGATTACAGATATATCAAATGTCATTATGCAGAATAATACAATAATCGATACAGGAGGATTTCCGGGGCAGGCTATCAAAACAGCAGGAACGTCGAATTATAATGTGATTGCCGGGAACACCGCGAAGGGTATGACGGGCACGAAATTTTTATTCGCCGGGGCAAACGATATAGAGGCGAATAATACTGAATTGTGATATTATATAAAAAACCGAAAATGTGAGATTAACTCACTTTAATATTTTTTTTAAGTGTTTCCACTCTATTATCTAATTCTGCAACTATTTTATTTATTATCATCTTTTTCATTCATTTTCTCCACACTCACAGGTTCAAAAGATGGAAGAAACACATAGCAACTCATTTTTTGTAAGTTTCAATCATATGAATAGCTATATTTGCTTTCTGTTTCACATCAGTTACTCTCTCAGCCATCTCATTAAGTTCATTAATAATCATCTGATATTTTGTTATTGATTCTTCCCTCGAAAGATTATTAATTGCAAGAGAAGTTAATTCTTTAATTCGTTCAAGATCGGTTTTCATGTTTTCAAGATATGACATTTTTAATCATCTCCGACTTTCCTAAATCCGACGATGTCCCCAATCCCTACATTCCCATCCTCACATTCGTGCCGATGTGTTTCTCTTCCATTTTCATCGTAAGCCCTATTACCCAAAACGTCACCGAACCATCTAGCACCGGAAAACGTGTTTCCACACATCCTACATTTATATACGAGTTCCCATACTTCTGACATTTAATCAACCCCCGTGTATCCATCTCTATGCCGTCTACATCCATTAAATTTGCAATATGCCATCAATTGTTCAGGGACATTAACTCTAACCCAATGTGAGCAGTTCCCGCATCTTTTCTTAGACGGTAGCGTTCCAGATGTCATGCGGTTACCTCCTGAGCAAATGCGCCGATTCCATGATCTGCTTTCATTTCTTGAAGTCTTGCCCATTCTTGTGCAATTTTACATTCTTCCGGGCTTGTAAGTCTGAATTGGCTGCAATCTAGGATCTGATATACTTGTTCTATGGTTTTCGCGTTCTTTATGGCTTGCTCCATTTGTGCTGCTTTTGTCGCTCTTCCTTTTCTGCTGATCATTTGCTCAAACCTCGTCATATCGTCATATACACATTAGTATAGTATAATGTGAGTACAACGTATATATACATCTGTACTCATACGTTGTTAAAAAATGTACATGTTTGAATTTTATTAACGTTTTTCTAATTTATCCGGCCCCTCATTTCTAAATTCAGGCATCATAACCCCGTCGATATACAAAGACCCGCCTTTATGAATCATCCCCTGGCTGAATCTTGAAGTGAGCCTCACCTTATCATATCCCCCCTCGACGACTGCATATTTGTCGTAATAATCGAGATACCTGATATTATTTGAGATCAGGTATGCCCATATATCCCTCCAATCTAAATTTCTAAGAGGAAAAGATACTCTTCGGGTCCCTTCTCTTTTCACAAGTTCTCCCTTGACTCTTGCGGCCCTGGTTGAACTTTCCCCACCACGTATTCCCAAAAGTTCAACATTGCAGCCATGTTTTTTCATGACTCTGAACAGATTACCAAAAAACCGGCGAGAGTTCGGCGTTTTGTGCCCACAACTGTATAATATTTTCGCTCCGGCTTCCTTTCCAATTTGGATAATATCATCCGTCATCTGTTTAGGCATCTTGATCTGTTTTGAGTCATAATCATAACCAGAGTCACTATAATACACCGGGATATTATCATTTTGTAGCATCACCAACCGCAATAAAACCAGGCTGTCCTTTCCCCCGCTATACAGGACAGTAGGTTTTTCAGTCATCAAAATTTGTTTGATATTGTTTTCAGCTTCTTCTATCCTTTTTTCGTAGTCGTCTGTTGCAGCCCATAACTCAAACAGTTCGCGCCATTCGTCAGGCATCATGAATATCCCTCAGAATTTTTGATAGAATATAGCACCAGGGGCAGCGCACATCTGCACGTTTTTCTTATCCCAGTAGGGAGCCCTCCATGCGAGTCTTTGAGCCACTGAAGGGATACCATAGAGGTCTTTGAATTCGGTTGCTGGCAGTGGTCTCATACACTTCCCGTCTTTGACAAACGAATAGTCTTCAGGTGTGGGCTCAACCGATACAGCGCGAACGATACCATAACCAATATCTGTTTTTTTCCCAAGTGCTGTAAGGTCCTCTAAGATATTCATGCACTCTTTCAGGTCCCCATTGAAATAGAACGTCACTGATTTTGTGGGAATTACAGGAAACTTAATCATATAATCTTTGAAAAACCCCTGCCCCTTGCGTACTCTCTTAATTTTTGAATTCACGTGGTTGATGTGTTCCTCATCAAACCTTTTGTACACAGTTTCGGTCTTGATAATATCAGTATCAAACTGAGATACGGAGGCGTGATAAACTCCATTTGTCTGTTTCAGAGGCAGTCTGAGAATGTCATGAACTGGAATCGGAGACTTAGAAGGAAGATTATAATAATCATCCTTAAGTATCTGTTTCATTAGTAGCGCCATAAGCACACTGTCACCGTGTATATATGGGTGAGCAAGAAGTATAGGGGCCCCCAGTTTTGCTTCAACCTTGAAAGGCTCAAAGTTTGAAGGGGGGTTATACCCCCTCAGTTTTCTAATTATCTTCTGCAAGAAGTTTAGCCCCCTTCTTAGATGCTTTTGCGGATTCTTCCGCGTCTTGTTTCTTTTCACTTGACCGTGTCTCTAGCCAGTTCAGGGTTTCACATATTTTCTCTTTGTTGGTTTCGATGAATTCCAGATAAGCTGAATCATCATCAATCTCATAGTTCAGCTTCACTGTCCCGTATCCTACTCCAGACTTCCCTCCTACCCAGGGATGTTCTCTCCAGAGGTTCAGGGATCTGGCCAGTACCCCTTTTTCAACTTCGTTTGGATTGTCAAGCGCGAATGAATGGACAAAGATAGTGCCGGGATTGATTACCTCAAAATTCATGAGCATCTGGTGTGCTGCTTCTCCTTCCTGCCGTGCCTCCTTGACATCATCTAGGCGGGTCATGAAATCGAAAGAAACCAGTTCATAGATGCTTGTAGTTGGCTCGATAGGCAGGTCATCTGGAAGGAATTCTTTCAGTTCCTTGCATATTGGCTGAGCAATTGCACACTTCAGTTTTCCCTCAAACATCTGATTTCCTAGGGCAGTTCCGAGGACCGCAAGAGGAGGCAGTTCAGCACGTAGTTTCTTTTTCATTTCAATATCTATGACTCCAACGTCTTTGCTGTCAACGGCTTCCAGGATACCGCCTGTAAACAACATATGATATATTTTCATGTTTGTAAGGGTATATCCTACCCTCTCAAGCAGATCGTCCCATATCATACGGCGCAATACTCCCCGGATTGCATTTCCTGAGATCACAGGGATCTCTATCGGAGCCTGATCTACTATATAGGTCTGCCGCCTGATTAGGCTCTGATTGCCTGCTTTCTCATCCCCTCCGTGGTGGATCGGTGACTGTGCTGTAATGTATCCAGGTACTCGTAATACTGACATTAATATCCCTCCAGACTTGCATTTCCTTTCAGTTTCTTTGCAGTTTCAAACTGTTCTTTTGATTCTTTCTGAGTGAGCAGTGCAACAAGCACGGATTCTTTCCCGAGCATTTTCCTTACCCGTTCCCTTTCGTCTTCCAGCATTTCAATATCTATTGTGTCCATCGTTGCGGACGGAAGCCCTAACCCTTTGCAGATCTTTTCAAGCATTTGGGGCACGTTCTCCATGCCTGCCGCGGCCCTCAGCCTTTCCGAAAACACATCTACGGAAGAACGTTTCATAGATGTCATGTCTTTCCAAGATACTCTTTTCCATATACCTGAAAGTGTTTTTGCCAGCAGTCCACGTAATTCTTTGTCTGTGATTTCCATTCCCATTTTATCAGCTCACAAATATAGCCAGATTCCATAGTGGGTTTCCAGCTAATGTTTTTATTTTTTCTATAAGTTCCATGTCATACCCAAGCTTTTCATAGCTTTTCGGTTTTAATTGCCCGGTTTGCAATTCAGTTTTTGTGATCTTCTTTTCAAGGAGATCGGTAATTAGAGTGCAGTATTCTTCAAGTTTTGATGTGTTCACCTCGATAAGTTCGTAATCAAGTCCGATTGAGTAATTTTTTTTTGACTCCTGAACTTTATTCATTATATTCACAAACCCCTGTTTTTTCCAGGTCATTGTGAGGTATATCACGAATGGAGGTTCGGGGGGATTAAGCAGCAGGACTTTAGCATTTTCTCTTTTAATTTCTGCAAAAGTGGATTTTGTGACCACCCATGCTTTTTTTCGATAAGTCGGATCTGTGTAAACATGATTACACGCTGGGCATACGACATCACCGTATCCAAGTCTATCCCATGCTGTAAAATTGTCTGATATCACCTTTTTAGGATATCCTTGATCAGTTTCACATCCGCAAAAAACACACGTTCCTGGTTCTTTGCCTATGGCGGGGGTTATCCCACGTGCTTTACATATTAATTTTGAAAGTGTTGTTAAGTTGTCACCCTCTCTTTTATCAGTTCTTGATTTAGTCTCCTCACGTCCAATTTGTATATTTTTATTACTGTGTTTACTTGAGGATCAAACTTCAATCGACCCTCTTTCAAAAATATGATAACTTGTTCTTGAGACACATTCAGTTTAGTTGCAGCCTCCTCCACGGTCAGCATTTCTAACCAATTCGAATATGTTTTCATACCCGGAAGCAATACAGTTGGCACAACATCCCACGCATCCGTTTTTTTAACTTCGTGGTGGACAGGAATATGATATATAATTCCGTTGTATGCTCCCTGATATATGGGCTGTATTTTGTGGTTGTACCTCTCATATGTAACCAGATTTTCTTTTTGAAGTTCGGAAAGTATATGGTCCCGTACTTGTTTTGTAGGGAGGTTAGGACAATTCAAACGCCCCCTGAACGCGGAAACTGCGTGATCTGAGATAAAATATATTTTTTGAAATTTCATTCCGGTTCTGCACACCCCTTCCCAAACTTCTGTTCGGATGCCATCAGTTTGCCAAGACATTCCCACGAGCACCCATTCGTCTTAATCACCGTTGCTCTATCCCACGCATCTGAAAGAGTTGATGCGCCTGTAAATCCATCACAAGAGATCCATCCCTGTAGCCATTTTCCGTATGCTGATCTTTTGTTGATTGTTACTTTCCCGCTTGCTGTTACAATTTTCATTGTATTCCTCCTGTAGATAATACTACGCGTACAAAGTATATAAATGTTTGTACTCTATTGTATTGAATTTATAGCGTTTTTACCCCGATCAGTGAGTGATACATACCTGCACTTTCCAGCGAATATTTTATTCACATATCCTTTAGTTTGCAACTTTTTTATCATTCGCTGGGTATTGTCATCTGACAATCCTATGGCCGTTGCCAGCTCCATTATAGTCATTTTAGATTTTGATACCTCGACGAGCAATTTAAAATAATTTAATTCCGTGTCACTATGACATTGTATTTCTGTTGACAAATTCATGGTGTGACCTCGTGCAAAATCACAACTATATTATCACCATCCTTAATTTTCCTGAAAAAATCAGCGTGTACCGGGAGCTTACCAGAGTCTAAAAACGATTTGGTCAGTGTTTCATAACAACGCCTCGTCCCTTTTCTGATATTGTCCTCGTTGACGGTGAACGGCTCATCACAGATTAATACAGGAAGTGTTTTCAGAACAAGGACGTCTATTCTAAGCCTTGGTCCTAACCTGTTTACAACGCTACGTGCGTTTAATTTCCCGATGGATATTTCCGTTTTAGTTATGTCAGAAGCAGATTTGACAAGAGTGTGTTTGATTCCTGAAAAAGTTATTTTAGAGGTCATTTTTCAGACCTCGTTAATTTAGATTTCCACTAATATAAGCAAGATCTTCTGTCCTGTAGCACTTTGAATTTGCCCTGTAAGTTGCTTCCTTTCCCTCTACCTTATTATAGATCAAGAAAACTTCTTCATCGAGGGCACTATCCAGCAGGAAAGTTTCTCCTATTTCCTCGTCGTCATATTCCCCAAAATTGACCTTAGTATAGGTTTTACCTTCGTATTGTATCTGGTCTTCGGGGAATATCATGAAATCAGATGATTCTTGAGGTTTCACTGCTTCAATGAATGGAGTTTCTCTTATTTTCCCGTCTGCAGTTTCGTAGTATCCAAAGTCAGCATCTTCAACATATTCAAACATCGTACCAAAAAGGTTCACGTTTCTTCTGTTTATCATCATTGTATTTCACCTGTAGATAATACTACGCGTACAAAGTATATAAATGTTTGTACTCAAATGAGTTTACAACTATAATATCATCTCAATAATATAATACTAGAAGAATCAACTAAATTAATTATAATCAACTAATATAATAACCATCGAATAACAATATACTCTCTTTATGTATAATTTAGAATACTTTTCTATCAATGTCTGCCGTTTCTCTTTTTATGACATAAAATATCTATTCACAAATGTTTATAATACAGGACACATATATTGTAATTATATAATGTTTGACTGATAATCCAAGGTTACACTCATGAATACACATTTTACAAAACGGAACTGTGCGGCGGTGCTCTCTCCTGGACATCTCAGATAACGCAGTGATTATATGGGGGGTATTTTGGTTAGCCGCGCTTGAAATTGTTGCAATGCTCACTGAGCACGATGGTGTTTTTTTTATGCCTGTATGTGGGCTGATTTGCATGATTATAGGTGCAAAAAGTACAAAAATTAAAGAGATATTGAATCGGGGGTCAGATGGCAACTCTTGAACTATCCAGCGGAACTTTACAGCAGGAAACTTTTGACAAAGTGGGCGACGGTTTCCACTATTCCGAAATCGAATTACTCAAGGATAATAAATATACTGCTAATTATCCCTACAAACTAAATTCGGGAACCACAATAACAGGGCCCGAAGATACGAGCGCAGTAATTACACTTTCTCCGGGGTTATCTCGAACTCTATTTCCCTCTATGACTCCAATTTTCGGGCAAGCAGGAAGCACTATTTCAGATATTTTAGTTGAGAATATCACTTTCAAGGGGAATAGATTAGCGCAGGCTGCCGCTGGAATACCTCACGGGCAGGGATTTGATAATTTCGTTGGCCTTAAAAATGGAAAAAACATAACCATTCGAAATATTATAGCGGGAGAATCACAGGGTGACATTGCAAGATTAACCGATTGCGAAAATATTCTTTATTGTGGAAATTTAATAAAAGAGGCCGGACATGAGGGGCTTTATGCGGATCGCTGTTCAGGTGTAGAGGCTTGGAACAATACCACATATTGCCGGACAAATTCAGCACTCCGGAGCAAGGGATCTAAGGGAGTATCATTCCATGATAATCTAGTGTTTGGGACGACTGAAGCATATTCCCCAGGGATTCAGGTTGAAAATTCAGAAGAGGATGAAACAACCTCTGAGATCTCTATCTATAATAATACAATCCAGAACACTTTAGGACCGGGGGTATGGGCGGCAGGACTCCGCGCAACGGCCATTAATGCAGCTAAAAATCTGTTAGTACGTAATAACCTAATTATTAATTGTGGTTTGATGCCTGCTGGAAATGGTATTCCAGGAGTTGGCGGCATGGTTGTTGATGGATGGGATAATGTCACTATTAAGGATAATACAATAAACGGTTGCCTCGGTTATGGAATTCTTTTTGGGAGATACCAGACGACCTCTTCAAGTTCAGGTTATTCAGCTACTGTAAAAAACAACATCATAACAAATACAAAAAAGAATCTCGTCGGAACTCAGGGACTTGCAATTGCAAATCAGGGCAGATATATCCTTGATATTTCAGATAATTGTTTTTATGGAAATGTCTCTAACGGGTTAACAGGCTCTGCCCCTGTTCTGAAAGATCCGCTTTTCGTGAATGGATATCATCTTTCTGCTATGGGTGGACACTATACAGAATCAGGTTATGTTCTGGACTCTGTTAATTCCCCTTGTATTTATTCCGGAGGTGAAGCAGGGAGATATAACGGTACGAATGAAGCTTCTCGATATTGTATTATAGAAGAAGATGAAAGCTCAGGAGGGGCAGTTGGAGAGCCTGAACCTCCGGAGGAACCTGTGAAAATAATTGTAACATGCAGTTCTCAGGACGTTCTTGATATTTCAAAATCATTGACGGAAGAGTATTCAATTTATAAGAAGGTGTGAAAAATGGAACATGTAATAGATCCAAATCGGGTATATTCAACGCTATATACATCATGTGAAGGTGATAAATGCCTACAAAAAGCGGTTGTAATAGGCGGAGTAAGCGGAAAACAAATTAAAATAGAAAAACTGTCTGCTTCGCTGTATGTAGTAAGTGCAGGAACTACCGGAACATTAACCGTTACCGCACAGGAAACAGGAGGAGCAGAAACTATATTGGCAAAATGGATTGAAACTAAAACAACATATCAAGAAAAGAATGAAAGTGTTGGTTTTCTTGCGGGGACTGGAAAAAGTGTTATTCTCAGGTGGTATTTGATAACGTCCAAATCGACTGTTAGATCTCGGTTTAAGCTCCCATCATACACTTATTCCCTCGTTGATGTTCCCGCGAAGCCGGTTATCGAGGACGTGCAGTGTGCGATATGGATCGCGTGTAAAAATGAAATTGATGCAAAAATACAAATTGAGGATTTGAAGGCGCATGTTGGAGATCGGGAGATTGGAATATATTTAAAACAGTGAGGATTACAATGTGCATGGACTGTTATTCAACACTCGGAGCAATAGAAAAACAACGCAAAGACAAGCTGAAATCATCCCAGACATGTTCAAATTGTGCAGACCATGAGGAAACCGAAGATTTCTCCGACTGTCTCTGTATATGTTCTCGCGATGGATTGGAAAAAGGTAAAAATTCAAGCTGTAAAAATTGGAAAAAATAAAAACAGGAGCGATTTAAATGGATATTGCATCTTTTATAACCGGAGCACTTGGCGGATCTGTAACCGTTGTAGCTGGATTGTATGGATATGCTCGTATGCAGGGTTTTAAGCTTCTCCCTGATGATCTTGGAGAAACTGCAATGAAACTCCAGGCAGATTATTCAGGGCTCATCGAAGAGATTAACGGAGCCATCGGGAACATCTCATTAACTGAAATCGGAAAAATATTTGTACGTGCTCAGGAGCTTTCTAAAGATGGATTCACTGCGGCTGAAGCCCAGGAGCTTGGTGTAATGATTATTGATGCCGCTAAGGACTGATGAAATGGAGCGTGGAGTCAAAGTAAAAACGTCAAAGGGTGAACTTGGTATAGTAATTGGGGGGAATGGTGAGAAAATCCGGATATGGATTGAATCTACTCAAAAATCTAAATATGTAAATCCTGAAGAAGTAAAAAGGATGTCTCTGACAATAAGGAAGTGAGATAAGTTGTCCGTCGCTGAATTTGATATTAAAAATATTGAATGGTGGTTAGGTGCGATAGCTGTTGGCATTATCGGACTTTTGAAAAAATATATTAAACCATTTTGGCGACGGATGATTGTTTCTCAGGTGCTGACAGGGCATAAAAAATTAAATGAGTATAGAGCGAAGGAAGAACTGACAAAAGAGGAATTAGAAGATTATAAAGAAATCGTAGAAGATATTTTAGAATTTTAAAAATGGAGTGGGATATATTGAAATTAATAGAACTTAACCTGAGGCTCAGACCCAAGCCTGTGTATAGGGACCCTGTTCAAGTGCTTAAAGATCATTTGCATTATCATCTTACTGAGTGCCATACACGGGAGATCAGAGAGTTTCGGGCGGCTATTGAAGTGTTAAGTATGGCTTTTGAGTGAGCGTATCTTAGTTTCTTCTCTTTATTTATTTCCAAACCCCATGAAATGACTATCCTAATGAAGCCGCCGTTTGAGAATGTGGGGGTACTGAAAAAATTCTTAGTATTTAACTGTTTTTATTTTGTAATGATATGAAATATTAAAAAAGAGGGAAGATTATTCCCTGTTCACTCCAATTCATCAAGCATCATTTTAAGCTCATCAATTGATTTTGCTGCCAGTTCAACATCCTGCTTAGATGCCATAATTTCCATGATCTTCTGTTTCTTTTCCCTCTTCTCTTTTGCCTGCAATCTTGCGTTTTCCTCGGCAAGTTTGGTAGATACAATGTATTTCACAATTTCAATCATCACAGTTAGAGTTTCATCTTCCTTTGACTGCACTGTAAGCAGACTTTCTTCCTTTACCTTCTTTGACTCACAATTTAACGTTTTGAATATGGAATCAAGAGAAGTAAGCGACAAATCAAAGAGGTCTTCAGTCGCTACTATCCCCCTAAATGGGAACCTGAGTTTATTCCTAGCTGCAAATTCAAACATATTTTCAGTGCTCATGATTATATCTCCTTAAATTTTTACTTTAATTACTCTTTCAGTCTGTGCTTTTACCTTTACAATAACTTCGTTTCTTTTTGTAGATGAGAATCCTATACCTGATAGTTGATCATCTGTGTCCTGCACTCGCATTTTACCACCAAGTGCCTCAAATACTCTTTTATTCTGTTCAAGTTCTCTTTTCAGGAACTCGTTATAGAACCCATTCGGCTGCTCGGGGTTAATGCAGTCTTTCAACATGAATAGATAATGCCTGTGCCCAATCCCGGTTTGTTCATCCCAATAATTAGGAGAATACATGACTACCGACACTGGAACAAACTGATTCGTTTTAAGGTTCCATACTTCTTTTGTAGAGACATTTGAGGGTAGGTTTTCCACAATTGTAAAGCCTGTATTGTGATTGAAAGTAACTTCGGCAACCTGTACATTTTCACTCTGTCTTAGTTCTTTATTATATTCAAATGAATATATTTGTCCATCAAACTCTATTTCTGCTTTAAATCCTTCTCTCCCTCCTCTATTATTATAATTGCGAACAAAGAATTTGTAAATACCTTCCTGCATTTTAAATTTATCAGTCCAGGTTATATTCTCAACCGCTGGTTTATTTGTTTGTGGGCTGATAATATCAACATCTAATTGCCCAGTAGTTCTGGGATTACGTTTATTTGCATAGAAAATTTCGTTTCCCCTTGGTTCAATACAGTGAGCATCAAAGTCGTTTGGATTATACTCTCCATCATTCCACTGAATAGAAAACCTCAGAACTCCTTCAACGTTGCCTCCCGCAGATTTGACATTTTCTTTCATGGAGGAATCTGTTATATTTCCAGAATACGCCCAACTGAAAGCGTTATCCCATTTGAACATTGAAGGACTATCTTTATTTACAGGCGCGATCAAAGACACCATACTTTTAGAATGACTATTCTCAAATAATACCTCAAGTTCTTTTGCAGTTGGAAGAACATTTTGAACAAAGTTATCAATCGACATTTCTTCGATTTTTGAAAACTTCTTTGAGTTCACAGCAACATCTTTTGACATCTCTTCAAACACATTTCCCTTGATTTTCTTTGCTGAATCCTTATTTGAGAAGAGAATATTATTAACTGTGATGTCGTGGAGTGTTGCAAATCTCCGGGGCAATGAATTGATGTATCCCATATCTTCAATCGTCTTTTTTGCGTCCTCTAGCATCTTCTTAGTGAATATCGCTTTCGGTCTCTTATAATTGGTAGGGGCTACAATATTTTCATATCTCCTGACAGCCTCGTCTAAATCCATGCCCCCGCTGATATCAACGAGAAGAACGCCAATACTATGATTCCTGATTCTTCCGATCACTGCCCCGGCTTTTACGGACTGCTCCCATGTAAAATTATTTTTTTCTGTTTCGGAATCTAACTTAGCATATGCTTTTTTATATTTGAGGAATTCAGAAAGCACTCCTTTCCATTCTTCCCCTTTATAAAGAGTGTTGGACGCTATTAATTCAATGATGGTTAGAAGACTATCTTCTGTAATTTCTTCCAGTGATCTTTTGAATACTTCTTTTGTTGCCCTAAAATCTCCTTTTACATCTCCTTCAGATTTACCCGATTTATTCACGTATTTACTTGGCAATTCCAGGAAGAAGTGTTCCCATTCAATTATTTTCCCTTCTGTCTGCTCGTAATTCTTATCAATTCCGATTTTTGAAAATTTACTCACCCAAATATTATAAACCACTTTCGATCTGACAAAATCTGATAGTGCCTTCATTACAGGTTTATACTCAAAACTTTCAGTTTCAAAGTCAAAAACTGTTCGAATGGTATTGTCTTTTATGATAACTGCGTTACCTATTCTCTTTATGAACTGCCTGCAAGCACTACAGTCATGCTCGCGCCTTTCTCTGAATATCTCGTTTGTACCGGCTGGAAAACTACTGAGATACAAATCCCACAGTGCGTCTTTATCTAAATCTACTTCAAATAAATGAGTAGATTCTTTAGTCATTTCAATGAAGTTTTCTTGTAATTCCTGTTTAACATGTTTAATTGTCATTCTTCTACTCCACGTTTCCTCAATTCTTCCCAAAGCGCATCCCTGCAAACCTTAGAAACATTTATTTTATTTTTTCGGTTCTTAAAATTGTATTCCTCTATCTTTCTTTTTAGCTTAATGTCTAGGTTAATTGTTTTCGTTTCATTTTCTGTGTCTTCTTGCATGTCAATTACCTATTACTTATTAAGTATTAATTAATGCTTATTGTATATATACATTTCTACTTAGTAAATTTTTTATTAATATATTTATAATGTATTTTCCGAAATATTAATAATCAATCCCCTGTATTTTCAAATATGTCCATAGAAATACGCATCCCGGTAAACGCAAAAATTCCAAAGCCATTGCATGATAAACTATTAGAAGCTGTAAACTCTAACAAATTTAAAGACAAGACGGATTGTATTACGCAGGGACTAGAAATAATACTAGGTAATACGCATCAAGAAAGCCCTCCTGAAGAAAACGTAATACAGGAATACGAAAATGAAATACAAAAAGTACAGGCCGAATTACGCGAGAATTACGCTAAAATTGAAGAATTACAAAATGAGATAAAAAAATTACCTCACTCTTCGGAAGTTGCGGCACGCCTGGAAGGTATGCAAGCTCTCCTAGAAGAAAAGGATAAGCGCATCAACGATTTGACACGGGAGGCCGAGACACTTAACGTATTTGCGCAGTATTTCAGGAGTTCAGAAGTAAAACAAATTGAGGGTGAAAAAAGAAAATGGTGGCGATTTTGGGAGAAATAACTTATTAAAATATTTTTATATAGCACACTTTTAAAAATCTATATATATTAGTATGTTATTTTAGTAAGTGCTCAAGTGGCCAGCATGTTTCGCTGAGACATAAAAACGGGCTTGAGTTTGCAGGAATTAAAAAACGTTGACCATTACAAAACGGGATCGTGTCAGAGATCTACCCCTTCAGACAAAAACAAACAAGAGCGAATAAACCCTCTAAGTATTTCTTCCTTAAAAACGAAAAGCAGGGAACAACCACACGCGGGAGCGACTCCGCTTTTGTGTGTGGCAAAAACCCTACTCGTTGTTGAGTTGTACCTCATCAACAATCCTCTTTTTAGTAGTGATAATATTTATATGTGTTGTGTTTTAATCATATATAATCAGTATATCACTATTTAAAGCGTATAATTATAAAAATATCAGTAAGCTTTGATCAAAAAAAGAAAAAAGTATAAAAAAAGTAATTATTTAATTAAAAAAAAGATGAAGGAATTAAATTTTCACTGACTCAGGATAAAACTCTTCTGCAACCTCTTTACATTCCTCTGGTGCTTCTGGCAATGCCAGTGCTTCTTCAGCGAGTTTCTCAAAATCCCTTACTGAATACTGCATAAGTGCACGTGTACTCATGGTCTGTTGGATCGCTGCGACCATTTCCTGTAAAGATCCCCGGTACTCAAGGTTGACCATGTAAATGGTGGTACTGGTCTTTGTGCCAGGGATTACCGTATGTTTAGGGGTAAGTGTAAGCATCAGGGGCAGCCCCGCAAGAAGTCCGTTTGTAAGACCTCTAATGAACTCCATAGATGAAAATATATTGTTTATGGAATTCCAGCCGGTTGTCCTGAATTTATAGACTCCCCCGACTCTAGGGGCATCATCCAGTATGAGAGATAAGACTCCATTGGGCTTACATCTCTTATCTTTTACATTTGGGCAGGTTTCTGGATTACATTCTACAGTTTCCCCTTCGGCGGTTAATGCAATGAATCCGTCCCCTCTGCACTTACACGCCGCACTATCATAGTAAGCGTATGATGTCGGGAAGTTAAGCGAAGGATCATCATAAGGAAGCCTTACAGGGATCTCTCTGCAATGGTAACCTCCAAATGTATCCCATCTCCCTAGTTTTGTCATTAATGCTTCGTCTTGCACGAAATCATCATTTTCTTTGTCCATTGTTGTAATTACGAAATGATCCAGCTTTTCTGGGGATCTGAACTGGTTCCCCTTCGATGAGGTTTTAGTTTCTCCCTTCCTTCCTATCTTGATCTTGCCGCATTCTGCAAGCCTGGGCGTAAGTCCTCGGAGTGTCCTACTTGGTCTTATCTGAGTCCCGGGTCTAACTGGTGTAACTTCTGCGAAACCGATTTTCTGAACTTTTGCTTTATATCCACCTTGTGTCCATTCATTCTTCTTTGGTGGTTCGATTGTAGCATTTACAGTTTCAGGTACATTGTTTTTATTTATGCCGGTGGGTGCTTCAATTTCACCGTTCATTATAGCTTCGAGCTGAGCCATTTTATCGGCTTCTTCTGCGCCAGTCTGCGCGTCAATTACTTCCTCTTTTGGGAATTCCATAGGGACTACTTCAGCAGGGCTTTCCTGCGGTTCTCCTTCGATCCCTATGTTTTTTAAAGCCGTCTTATAGTCCTCAACAAGTGTTTCAATCATACCCTTGATATTCGCAGGAATCCCAATTCCAGAAGACCAGTCAACGACTTTCCCTTTATGTTTTGCTTCCCATAGTGTAGGAGGGAAGGAAACATCAATATCAAGAATGTCCTCACTGTTTATTCTCCACTGTGCTGATTTTTCATTGATTTTTACAATAGCAAATCCTCTGAGGCCGAGGAGAATTTTCATTTTAGAATCGTTTAATAAATCCATATTTGACATTTTGGTATCGCTCCATTTTGGTTTTTAAAAAATGATAAACGGGTTTAATAGTTAATTAGATGCTCCAGCTACCTTAAGCGCGTATGCTCTTCCCTCATTTCCAAGCTCGATCTTAATAAACCGCTGTTCGTGCCTTATATCTCTGAGTTCAGAGATAAATTCCTGTAATTCCTCGTTACAATCAGCAAGTTCTTCATATGCTATCTGTCTCTTTTTCTCGTTTGAGAGTCCAGAAGCTTTATCTTCGGCTTTGATTTCTATCTGCATTCTGAGATCGTTCTCAATATGCCTCTTCTGAGATTCAATGGTTTCCGCTTGTTCATCGAGTGATAGAAGTTGTGTTTCAAGATCTGCTATTATATCGTGTTCGGTTGTGTATTTGATTTTCATTTTTAATTTCTCCTGTTATATTTAAGTATTGATCTATTAATCCATTTTAATTTATTTTCAAGTTTCTCTCGACGTTTAACGTTTTTTTCAATTTGTAACCGGTCGAGTATCCTGTCTTTGCTGTCAAGGAGTTTTAACATTTTTTTAGGGGCATCTTGACAACAACGAGACATTAAACAGCACGCTCCGCGAAAAATGCATCTCCACTTAGTAACATTGCGCGCCACGCTGGATGGTCAACGATGCCCGGAATATCCTTCTTTTTAGCAAGTTTAATCTTTTTAACAGGTGAACTTTTCACATCTTTTTTTAAGAGTGGCCTTCCTGTTTGACCCTCAATGAATAATCTTCTTTTTTGTATAAGGGAGAGTAGCAATTCAAATGTTCTTTTCATTTTGCAGAACCCTCCTCGATTAGTTTCAATGTATCGAAAAACTCTCTTATCCGGGGTATATCCCCCGGAACCGCTTTTCTGATATCTGATTCCATCTTCATTGCATCCCTGAACATCAAATCTAACGCGGTGATGGGAGATGGGTATTCAGGGAATGAGATATCCATGAAGAGGGTTTCCGCTTGAATCATACCGAGCAGGAGGGTTTCTTCCTGTTCAGGGGTGAGTGGTATTTCTAATTTCGTCACACTCTCACCTTCGCCCTACCGTTCCTCTTTTGATAGGAAAAGAATGTTCCCCACTGAGTGAATATAAACAGTTTATTTTTACGGTATGAGGAGAGCATTTAAAACACTCCCCTCTTGTTTTTGACTCTCATGTGATACCGTGCTGCTCTCACGCTTGATACCATGTGAGGAAATAAAATTGAGAGGTATTCTAGGCGATTCACGCCATCACCCCCGCGTTTTCTTCAAACGGTATAGTACAAATTGGAGTAAATTTAGAACAGTATTCAGCGTATTCTCTTTCAAAGTCTGCAACTGTTCTGAGTATAGCAGGTTTCCCCGGCCAGATTATTTTTACAATTCCATTATTTGAAAGGTCAAAAACTGCACCTTTCTTTTGATACTTACGGACACCTGAGAGAAACCACTGAGAGAAACTTACAGGGGTTGGCAATTCTATTTTAGTTTGTGGCCTGCCGACTTTTGTACAGGCATTTGATTTCAGTATCCTAAATTCTTTGTCGCTCATCATATTCACCTTTTTGATTGTTTTTTTAGGAAAGAACATCCCGTTTTTTCTATACTAATACTAGGTATTCAAAGTATTTATAGTTAACTAACTTAGTTTATAACTTAGTAGCTAAGTTAGTTAACTATAAATATAACATCGGCGTATAGTAGAGTACATGAGGATTGAAATATGTTAAACATAAATGTGTTTTTTAATGATGAAGAACAGGCAAAACTAGAGCCGTTAAAAAATGCGTCTGGATTGGGATGGCATGATTTTATTTTAGTGTCAACTGGCGCGGTAAAGAAGAGAGATTTAAAAAAGCAAAAGTAATAATATTAAGTTTTTTAGGAGAACAATGGATACACCATATAGAAATGAGCTACCGTTGAACTCATGGGTAAGAGGATATGAGTTTCATCATTTACATATCGAACCCGATGACAGAATCGGAATATACATCCCACGTGATATTCACAGAAGTGTATACCACAACCATAAAACCAAACATGGAATGAGAAATGTAAATAAAGTTGCATTCGAGTGGTTAGCATGTCAAGATGTTATAATAAGTGAGTTGGATAATCCGATTTGGTGCAAGCGGGATACAACATTAGTCGGTGCTGGAAAATATAAAGGAATCAGAGTGACCCCTGAAATATATAACCGAATTGCGATTCTTGGAAACATGAGGTCAAATGAGTCCCCCAATACCGCTATACGGCGTGTATTTAGTGAATTTGATGAGCGGGAGAATGAAATAACATCACTCAAAAATGAAATTAAAAAACAATATAAGGAAATCAAAAAACTTCGGAATGAAATTAAACAAATGGAAAATTAATCTCTTTTAATGATGTATTAACAAGGGTTCTTGATAATTATGAAACTATGAAAAAGAAGAGGAAAGAACAATGACTGAAATATGTATATTCCAAAAAAACGCAACCTACTTAGACAGGGATTACATGGAATTGTTAGTCTCAAAATTTAACCACATTGAATATATAAAAAAGAAATTATTGCCTGGAATGGTAATTGTTGAACTGGATGACGAAACCGGAGAAATGAAGGGAATATAAGAAACGGAGATAAAAACATGAGCGACATCGAAATAACTTCAATTACAAAACAAGAGAGCGAATCACTCTTAGATGAGATTGCAGATTTTCAAACTGAAAAATGTTCATATTATTACCCACACATAAAAGAGATTTTAGAACAGGTTAAAATCTCCATTCAGGAGGGATTATAATGTTAGTTCGTGATCTCAAACAGGCTAACCGGAAAGCCGTGAACGCGATCAAGAATTATCACTATCCGAAGAATGTAAACCTCTTTTTTGAAGGGCTATATATTTCCGCATTAATCGCTGAACCTCTTAGAATGTGTATGGAAGAGGCGGTTTAAATGTCCTGCATAACCGTCAAAAATGAATCAGAATTGCCAGACCACCTAAAGCCATTTTGGGAAATGCTCTCAACGCATGACAGTATTGATTCATCCCGTTCAAAGCGAGACATTGTAAGCGCGGTACATTCCGTATGCGATAACCACTGTTTTATTAAAAATGGATACGGGATGTATGGATTTTTTAGAAAAGATTTGTTAGTAGTGGGGGAAATGTTATTACCGTCCTATGAGGGCGCACCACTGTTCATAAAAAATAAAGATGGTATCCGGGTAATTGCCCCATGTGATATGCCTGAATATAAGGTCATTGGGGGCGTGTGAGTGAATTTGCTAAAATACTTTGTGATTGTCGTATCGTTAATCGTTTTCATTTTGACACTCTGGCAGGGGTTGTGATGGAAGTCAACGATAACACACTCTCATTTAAAAGTCGCCCTGAATTTTATGGAAAAGAAAAAAGCGGAATCAAAAATAATACCGTCCGGTATCTGTCAAATGATGAAGCCATGAAAGTTCAAAAGGTTAAGAAATCATTCCCTCATGTATTTATTAAAATAAATAATACTGAAACGAGTGAATCATTTTATAGAGTCATTCAAGACATCTCAACAAATGACGATGTAACAGTTTTCACATGGAACCCGCAGGAGATCCCACTCAAGCATCTATTATTTGTAGCGGGGAAGTTAGGATGCAAACTCAATATTGAAGACCCCGAGCTGCTTGGTACTCTTCTGTATATGGGCGTAATCGAGACTGAGAAAGGGAATACTCCATGTCCTTGCACCGTTCCGAGTGATGGAAAATATCATACATTCTGCCCGTGTCCTGGATGGGTGCAGCAGGCCAAGACTGCGGAGCTGGAAGATATGTGCCACTGTGAATTATTCGTGAAGGTGTAAATGATGGCAGTCGATTATCAATATAAAAGAACATCCTGAAGAATACTAATTTTTAAGAAAAACTAAAGGAGCGACAAACAAAATGAAAATAATAGCACTCTGCGGAAAGGATCGTGTAGGGAAGACAACACACGCTAAACTTTTAGCTGAAAGGTTTGGATGGACTTATGTTAAATTTCCGAACGAGGAATTATACTCGGGAAAGATAATAAGGCAGATATTGAATAAAGAATTGCCGTTTGAACCGGTTTCGTTTCAAGCATTGCAGGACAGCAACAAGACGGAAACTATCAGACGATTGAACCCAAATGAAAATTATATTTTTGATCGTTTTAAATTATCTGCGATTGTTTATGGGTTGGCTGATGGACTCGATGAAGAATGGGTAAGAGAAAACGCTGCATTGCTTCCTGAACCAGATTTCACACTTGTGTTTTGTGGGGCCCCATACGGACAGGATTCTGACATATACGGGAAAAAAGAGTATCAAGAGAAAGTAAGTAAGCTGTTTATAATTGAAGGTATTTCAAGGGAATATGAGGGGATATTCGTAGACGGGAAGACCGTTGAAGAGATACATGAGGAAATCGTTTCAAGAATTCCGGAGGGGTTATTATGAGCCAGTGCCCCTTTTCCCCGAAAGGAAATAAAAAATGCACAATATATAAAAGTGATAGTTATAATTGTACTCATCAGCCGGATTGTTCGTGTTGTGGGATGTTCAGGCAGTTGGAGGGGAAATTATGACACCTCCTATAATCCCCCAAACATTAGTCTGTAAATCAATAAGAGAAGCCACGTATAGAACAGTCAAATTAATCATGAATAAAGGAAAACGCGGAAAAGATGAACGTGGAGAAACGGTTCAATATTATAAACATGTTATTATAGTAATTCCATGTTACTGTTGCGAAGATTCAGAAGAATTGCTTAGTTTTATATGTGGTTTCGCTTTTGGTAAAAACCTGATAACTGGAAACCCTGTTTGTTTTGGGGAAAATGCCGGTCTGGATGTACAGGACCCTGAATATACATACGGTCAGGAACTCCATGAAGATGGTGGATTAGATGAGACTATTAGAAAACTGAAGGAGTCACCTAAAAGCCGTAGAATTGTAAATCCTCTTTTTAAGACAAAACATTACGGGAAGAATGAAGTTCCATGTATGGTCACTTTGGTATGGGACACCGAAGAAGACGAAGATAATGACTATGTTAATTTAACGATTCTCGGCAGGTCTAATGAGATGGCTATTGCCATGAAAAATGATCTGAGGGGATACGCTTACCTGTTGGAATATGTTGCATTTCAAGCGGGTTTGAAGCCTGGGGTAATTCTCCTGCATGATATCAATGCCCATTGTAGAGTTGGCTCTGACATGGATGAGATTAAGAAGATCCTGGCGGTGGGGGTATGATTCCATCACCCGAAACGACTATCCTGCATTTTATAGGACTCAAACAGGCAGGCATGGCATATTTTACCCAGTGTGAAAAATGCGGAGAATGGAAACGATGCGCTGTTTATGAGTGGCATTACAAAGAGGGTATTGGACACCGACAGAGACTTTGTGAGGGCTGTGCGGAGGCTTTCAAATGAATCCTCCTGAAGATACCTGCGGGAACTGTAAGAAGTTACCAGAGTGTCAGAAAAAGGATCAAGAATTGGATGAGTATTCGACTTGTGTATGTGATGGGGGGTGGGAACGTGGGGAAAGTTAAGACTATTCAAGATTATGAGGCAAGAATCAGAGAACTACACGCACAAATAAAAACACAAGAGACTAAAATAACTAAATGTTTGTCTTTAAAAGCTCCAAAAAAAGATATCGCTGTTGTTAAAAAACAATTGGAAGCGGACATCGAAACACTCAAATCTCAATTAAATAATCAACTGAAAGTATGGGCTGATCTCGTAGAAGTGATTATTTTTCAATCCCCCGAAGAACATTATCCCTGGAAAGAAGAAGATTTAGGGCATCAAGTTAGGAAAATGCTCACAAAAGCAGAGATTAAAATCGAGCAGACGGCTGATTATCAAGCTTACTATCAAGGTGTTGGTTATGCCGGATGGATTCCCTTTATAGTAGAACGAAAAGGCGGGAAAGAGGATAAGAAAGGGCAAGGTATCCCAAATGACATATATGCAACTCTTTCAAGTGCCCACTCAAGAGAGACTTTCTACAAAGAAATAAAGAGATTCAAGGACGATTCCCGCTTCCACGAGATGTATCTCATTGCAGAATGCTCTTACGAGGATTACATAAAGTATGTGCCTGCATACAATGGAAGGGACGACAACGGGCACGCTAAGAGAAATACAAATCATATAGGGGTATCCGTTGCAACACGAGAAGCAACAATTGCAGGGCTTGAGATGCGAGGATGTCATGTGATCTTCGCAGGGAACAGGGCGCGAGCTATTAAGATGTATAAAGATATGATCCGCCAATGGTTAATTAAAAATTATCCAATAGTTTTAAAGTTGGATCGGGTTGTTTATAATGATTTAAAAGTTATTTCTGAGAAGATAGCTTATCATGAAGCTGAATTGCAGGCTTTGAATGCTTCCCGAGCCAGACTTGAAGAGGCGGAAGCATGACAATACGAGCAAAGTGTTTAAACTGTTCCGAGTTGGGTATCTCAGGGGGAACCTGTAAGGGATGTCACATATTTGAAAATACTTGTGATTGTGAGCCATGCTGTGTAGATGAGGATCGGGAGGCGGAAACATGATTAAAGTACCACCGCCGGGAAGTCTTATTCCAGGAATAGACATAATAAATGCATCCCTCTCGGAACGTAAAAAAAGAGCACGTTGTAGTAACTGTTTAAATCAAAAATTATTAGCATGTGGGGGATGCTTTATAGGGAAGTCTTGTGAGTATCCAATATTGGAGTGCAAAACTGAAGATAACGAGATTTGTTGATGCGGGAGTTACTTTTTAATTTTTACTTTTTTATATTATTTTTTATGGAGTTAGGAAGTTTTTATGTCAAATATTAAATGCTAAACTATATATAGTTTCACCGTTATACTATAATATACAGCAAGGTAAATGAGGACTGAGATAAATGACCATGATAACACAGAACAAAGCACAGATTAGAAATGATGAGAAACCAAAAACATTCACAAGAATTGATCTCGGAACAATGACAGAAAACCATGCAAAAAAGATCAAAGCAAGAATCGAGGCAATGTCGTGTAATAAATTTGAGATACTTATTTGCCCTGTCGGAGGAAGCGTTCAGGTGTGGGCCGAAACTTCTTACAATGGGTCGAAAGACGCAATTCTTGGAAGTTTGTTGTCAATAATGGCAACATCAATCTAATTCTTTTTTTGGTGATAACGTGGCAAGACCGAGAAAACTAGAACCTATTAAAATTGTTGGCGACATCAAAATAAAAGAATCAAAGTTTCAGGCGGGATTTACTGGAACTATAGACGCGTGGGGGCAGATTAAAACGGTGGGTACTGAATTTGCAGGGTGTGAGTTTGAAATTTATGTTAAGAAGAGGAAAGAGGAAACGCAGGAGTGATCCGTGATGGGAAAAACAAAAGAGCGACTATTAAAACCTATTGAAACACACTATAACGGGTATCGTTTTAGAAGCAGATTAGAAGCACGGTGGGCGGTCTTCTTTGATGCATTGGGAATAAAATATGAGTATGAAAAAGAAGGTTATGATTTAGGAGAAGCAGGGTGGTATCTTCCTGATTTTTGGTTAACTGAGTGTAATAGATGGGTGGAGATTAAGGGGCAAAAATTTACAGAAGGTGAGCTTAATAAGGCAATCGCTCTATGCGAAGCAACTGGACATCCGGTTTTAACATTTGATGGGCTGCCTGATATTAGGGACTTCATTGGTATTACTAAATGTGGTGATGGTGTAGGTACAACTTGTGCAGATTTTATATATTTATTTGTAAATGATGAAGGGAAAGTTTCTTTACCACCCGGATTTTACCTAAAAAATACATATCAGGAAATTGGACCATTCAAATCTGAATATGTAATGGAATTTGCGATCCGATTAAAAAAGGCATCGTGTGCGGCAAAAGCAGCAAGATTTGAACATGGGGAAAGTGGAATAAAAGTGGATGCAATCCAAAATAAAAAGTTAACCGCGTTTGAAATTTTTAAATATAAGTATTATATGAGATCAGCAGGGCATTTAATGGAAGAAATACTGAATACTCTTGAGAATGGATATCCTGCTCAAATTCGGGATAAAATACTTGTGTCGTCTGTGACGTGCGTGCTTCCAATAAAAGAGGACGAGTTTAACGAGATTAATGTAACAAAAGCATTGTTTAAATATTTTGGAGAAGGGAGAGAAATAGGTTTTTTATTACACGATGTTGATAATGAAACATTGGAATATGATAAAGTTCAGAACAATAGAGCTAAAAATAAAAATAGAAGACACCCATTTGGATATTGTATCATAGATCAGGAACTTATAAAAACCCCCGATTTTGTGGCAAGGGAGTTTTATTTGAATGTATAACGAAAATTTTAAACAGATAACAATTTATTATTTTTTTGTGAGGTGATTTAATGTTATTCATTTGTCACAATTGCAGCGACATACACTCCCCTGCCGGTGAAGCCTGCTTACTCCATGCGGATATATCAAGAAAAGAATTTATTATTTCAGGAAAAGCACCGTGTTTGAGGAAGTACACTATAATAAATAAACCGTTGCAGGAAGAAATGGCCGCGGGTGGATTGATAAGCTCTGACATTTTCCCGGTTGAAACTGATTTTTATATTATGCAATCGGAAGAAGCTGAAACCAGTCTCAGCAATGTTACACGTTCTCCGTTATGGGACGTTGAATCTTTTGTGTGGAAATTCACAGAAGATGATATGAGAATCGAACAGCAGTATAAAGAACGAATGGAAACCAGAATTGGAGTTGCGCACGAAAGAAAGGTTTCGAATGTAGAGGCAGAAGCTATTAAATATTGCAGCGTGGCGAAACCATGTACTTTAGACAGTGATCCTATTAATTTGATTAAATCCCGGTGGAATAAATGATAATTTCCTTATTATTTAATTTTTTAGGTCGTTAGGAAGTTATATATACAACTAAGTACATTTAATGTACTATGGTAGAAATTAAATGTATTAACTGCGGAGAGAGAAACATACAAACGATGTACAGGGTGTCCATTAAGGATATTTGTGATAAATACGGAATCAATATAGGTGATTCTGTAGAAGTGTTTATAAAAATACCAAATGGACGATGTGAACTACTCGAAGCAATATAAAACATAGTAATAAATAAAAGAAGTCTGATAAACAATAGATACAAAAAACTAGGAGAGCGACAATAGTGAACACGCATTCTATTTTAAGGTGGGCAAGATGAGGCAAACGTCCATGCTCGCCAATCCTAAAATTCAGGAATTCTTAAACCTCCTGCAAGATCCCGAAGTATACGGCGTATTCAAGGGGTTAGTAATGCGGGTGTTAACAGATCCCGACTGTTTTTTACTCAAACGTGTTTCTAATATCGAGAACCACCTCGGCGCAGATGAGTTTTATTGCATCGGGGAAGACTCACAGGGCGAAGATAAAGAAGTAATTAAAACAATCCCTGAGCAGTTGGCTCTTTTATCCGAGCGTATTGATGATTCTTCTATCCCTATTTTAAAAGAAACTGTTTTAGTGGCAGGGAATGAAACCGAAGTCCGGGCTAGACTCCTACGCGACCATCTCCCTTCTGAAGCATACCGAAATGGTAAAAAGTTCATGCTTGGTCCTGAAGTCCAGAAGTTTCTCCTGCATGAAGTGCCAGAGGAACACAGGGCAACCACAAAGGGAGTAAGACAGGCAACTAAAGAAGTAATGAATAAAACTCTTGAGATGTTTCCTAACGAAGTTAGAGTCGGTAAAAACAACAAAAACCGAAACTTTATAGAATATATCGAAAAGCTTTACTAGCTATGTATGTAAGACGGCTCTTACAAGCTTGTAAGAACATGTAAGCTCTTACTTACAACAAAGAGAAAGAATGAAGGGAGAAAAATGAGAAAATGAGTGATTATGTAAACTAAAAAGAAAAGCTTCTAAAACAAAGAAGAAAGCCGGTTAAAAAATATGGTTTGACTTCTTTAAATTATATAAGAATATTAACACAAATAGAGAATATTGTAATAAAATTTCATGTATTAGATTAGTAAGGTTGATGTATACCGCTTACAGATTTTTTAATTCTTGTAAGTAAGCTCTTACAAGATCTTACAAAAATGTGACCAAAAACCAGGGCGATAATTATGAACTGCATACCAATTGAAAAATATAGAGAATTAGGAACTGTATTAAAAACTATAATATCTCAGATGTCTCTTTTAAATGAACTACTAAATAGTATCCATTGGGTAAGGCAGGCAAATCAAGTATTGTCTTTTCAATCTCAATTTGAACAGCTTGCATATTCTCTTGAGCATAAGATGTCAAAGGATTACAAAGAAGATGTGGTTAAGGGGGTATTCTTTTAATTACTCTGTCATCTTTGTATCATCAGGCTCCATCTAACTACCTAATCCATTGGGAAGCCCTCCCAACTTATTCAGATCCAAACTTCTTTCTTGATCTAAAAAACCATCTTCAAACGTTAGAATCCTATCGAAAAGAGAGAAAAGAGTTTTATAAACTGCATCCCGGCTGGAGTCTCTATAGAGCTAGAGATGAATTTGCACATCAATATTCCGAGTTATTCTTCAAGGACATCAAATGGTTAGTCCATTCCAAGCCGGATTTAAATCCTGATATTGAAGCTCGGGAATTTTGTGATAAATATCGAGGATATGGAAATGTGTACGGCGTTGAACTAACTAGACGTGCAATTATACGAGAGATCGAATCTCAGGCGATTTGCGGGCATTTCTCGTGAAGTTAATGTATTTGTATTAGGCAAATGAAAAACGGCTTAAAATTGATTAGATAAAAACTAAAGAGCGACTATTATGACAACCGAAGAGAATATCCCAAAATTTAAAGCACTTCTTGTAAAAGCAATCGACATAAGAGAACAAGCTCTCTATGCTGATAACCCACTGTTCAAACTCTCTATGAGCGTTCAGGATGAGGAAATAGCAAGAAAGGAACAGGCTCTTTTGAAATGCCTTCTATCCCAATTTGAGAAGATGTTCATCGTGGAGGAAGAATGACTACAAAACACTGTCCTTACTACCATCACCGTATTACAACCCTTTCCATAAAAGATGCAGGCACTTCCTCAACATGCGAGAAATGCGGTAAATCATTCGACATCAGTATAACATCATCTGATCGTCCTATACGAGGGCACGCCGGGGGATTCCGACTTGTCAAAACTTACAAGCCTGCTCTTGGCTCTGATGCAGTTCTTAATTTCATATCAAGAAAACAACCAACTCATGCAATTGAAATTGCTCTGAACCTGGGAAAGTCGCCTCATACTATCCGAGGATACCTGCATCAGTTAGAAGCTGATGGAACGATTTGTTATTCTCAGAGAGGGAATTATAAATTATATAGTGTTTCAGAGGCGAGCGCGTGAGCCGTACAGGCAGGGGTTACACAGAAAAACTCTGTAAGAATCCTGAACATTTTACAATGATGCCTCTTGATGAGTTCCCGGTTAAGAATGGGCGAAAAACGGCATGGTGTAAGCAGTGCCTTCATAATAATGATGATTATCATAGGATAGTTGCTTTTATTCATGATAACCCACAGACATATGGATTACAGATCTCAAACGAGCTGTCACTTTCTCGGTATACTACAAAAAAAGTTATTGATCAACTTCAGGAGGAAGGGGTTATCACATTGAAATGGAATCCCACCGACGGGAGAATCAATTATCTGGAACTGTCGGAATATGGGGAACAGATTATAGCTTGATTTTCCAACATTCTGAATATACATATAATGAATATTCAGTTTGAAAATGTAGTTAAAGGTTAGTAAAATATACAAGATTGTAAACTAATGAACAGCACACCAAATGAAACAGAATAAATTAGTTTAAATATTAAAAAATATATAGATATATTTGTAACCTGGTGATTATATAATGGACACAGATGAACTAGCTAGCTTAAAAGCAGAGTTTAAGGCAGAATCAGATGAGATAATGGATCGAATTCTTGATATATTCAAGGACGATTTTAAAAAGATCGATGAGAAATATAGCTCACTTGGTAAGTTATATATAAACCTAAGTATGCTCAATTTTGACGATAACGATTAAACATGGATCTCGACGAATGCCCCACCCTCTGTATCCCATGTGATCCAATAAAAAATCTTATAAAATTAGTTGATATACTCTACGAACTGAAGATATTGACCGATGAATCAATATATTTTAAAAACTGCCCCCAAAATATAGTAGATATGCTTAACAAACCGGATTTTTTTGAACCTGTTGAAATTGGAGGAATCAAAGCTGTCAAGGGACAGACAGAAATTAATACTGATAAATTATTATAATAACATCCTTCTTTTTTTAAACACTCTTTTTTAAGTTTTCAATCCAATATATTCTTTTCAGATTAAATAATAAATAAAAGTGACATCAATACAAACATTTTTATTTTAAAGTGTTATTGTATTACATATGATCTATTTAATAACTGATTTTAATTACCTCCGGCAGGGGATATAAATGAAAAATGTAATCCCCGGCGGGCATTATTCCTATGATCCCGCAAATAAAAAGATATGGCCCTCCTATGAATATTATAATTTATCAGTAGAGAACATTTTCAGAATCCGTAATCTTTCTAGGGATATGGAATTTTATAATGCTGATAATCCTAAGTATCCCCTTGTGATGGAAAACGGATGTATTACTCATTCGTATCCTTCGGACGGGTTGGCAAATGATAAATTACAGATTGTTTTGAGAACTCCTATCCCCGGCTCTCTTGAACTTCTGGAAGCAACCGATGGTGTGATTACTCTTGAAACTACCGGGAAAGTTCTCGTTCTTCCGACTGAAAACGCGGCTATACTTCCTTCTTATAATGAATATGTTGCAAACACAAACAGGTTAACTGCTGATTTTGGTGGATTAAAAGGGTCTGAATCTCCTGATTATTTGCCCGGAACTCTTTATACGTCTACGGATGGTGTTTATCTTACAGATATCACAGGACAAAATAGTACAAAAACGTTGACAGCCGGGAAATTAAAAGAGCTTGGATATTTGGCTGTTGATACTGCTGCACATACGATTACTCAGGAGTTTACGGCGCGGAACGATGGTGATAATAATCCATCGGTGGCTATAGATTCTAGTATTATTACCGGCTGGAGTGCGTTTGACGGAACTGGCACAATTTCATCTACAGATGGCCGTTTAATTTTTTCAGGCAATGCAAAATCTACAGGAATTCATTCAATAACAAAAGCATTGAATATTAATTTATCATCCCCCACATTTGTTAGTTTTGATATCGTATGTTCACAGTCATGCACGTTATATCTTCGATTGGAATCATATACTGGATCATCTTATCCTATCATGAGCTATACAGGCTCGCGTTTTCCAGTATCGGCAAATACTCTTACACGTTTTGTACTTCCAATACACGCCCCAGTGGCAACGTCTGGACAAAACCCCTCCCGATTAGACGCCGGATTTTTATTTACTGCGATTTCGCGTATATGGATTGGTATAGGCGACGTTGGCAGCGAATCCGCAAACACATATAGTATTAGCAATATATATACAAACGTTGCAAAATCAGCATATGTCGAGGTACAAGTCCCAGATAATCTTTCAGCAACCTCTCTAGCACTTTACACACACAACGGCACAGCATATCAATTAGCATCTACTCATTCTCTTGATGCAGCCTACGCTCAGGTAGCTCAAACATCAGCCAACTTCACTGCCGCAGATGGTACGAAATTTGATGATGTTTACGGAGCAGGAGCAGGCAGAGCAGTTTTTCCAAAGGGTTCTTCAGGAGAAACAAAAGATGGAAGTTCAGGGAATATAACTTACAGTGGAAATAAAGGTACATCAAAGAGAATAGGATTGAGAGTTGATTTGCCTCCTGCATCAGGATTGTTCAGTCAGTGTCGGTTTAAAACTGTAATCCGATACATCGGTGAGACAGGCTCACAAATTTCACTAAATCAGTCTACAGATCAATCAAATATAATCGGATTTGAACGGGATTCATCCAACGAATCGCCAACACTGCGCAGAATAGACGTTGACGGAAACACAGTAACAAGTTACAATTTCGATACAAACCCAATTTTTTCAGGTCAGAGGAGATGTGTTATATCAGGAGACAAAATATTATATGGAAGTAACGCGCGCGGTGATGGGCTTGATTTATCCGGTGCGTCTGGGAATTTAATGGTTGAACGCCCGAAATTTTATTATAAATACGAATACTCCGCACCATATTACAGATACTGGTTTTCTCCCTATCCTCACACTGGATTCACACTACACCCGTGGTTTGTTCAGAGGGGTGGAACTGACAGAGATTTTGTATACATCGGCGCAAAAGAAGCATCTGGAGAAATTGAAAGTGGGGTATTCAAACTTAAATCTGCAACTGGAAAAGTGCCATGTACAGGCTCAGTAGCCTATCCAAACTTGCCAAACTCTGGCAGACTGACTCTTGATGATGCTGAAACATACGCAAAAAATAACGGCACTGGTTGGGGGATTACTGATGTATGGGGATACTCTGCTATTCAGGCATTAATTTTCTGCGAAACTGGCACATTTGACACACAGACGGCGTTGGGAATGGGGATCGTTGATCTCGCATCTGGCACAGGATATGCCGGGAAAACAACCGGGGCAGATTCAATTGATTCTCGTCTTGGCACAAATGGAACCGGGACCGGCTCAGGCACAAATGGGCAAACCCCGGTTTGCTGGAGAGGGATAGAAAACATATACGGAAACTGCTGGGAGTTTATCGCCGGATTGAATCTGAATTTAAGTGATGGCTCTTATACAATCCTGAAAAGAGATGGAACTGGCACTCCATCCGCTACACTTGCAGAAGGATCATATGAAACGGGGGCAGGAACTGTGCCGGTTTCAGAAGATGGATACATAAATGGGATACAATCCGAAGAGCTTGGAGCATTGTCATTTATTCCGTCTGCTAATGCTGGATCAAGCTCGACGTATCTATGTGATTATTTCTACTACCCTCGCTACAACCCTTCAATCATGCGGTTCGGCGGCAGCTGGGATCATGGGCCGCGTGCTGGGCCCGGCTGCCGGGGTGCGTATAACGCTCCGTCGGCTTCCGCTCGGTATATCGGCGCCCGCCTCGAGTTCATAGCTGACAATCTACACAGCGTGGAAAACATGGGCAGCACAACCCATGAATTCACCGACTCCACAAACACATCTTACGGCTTGCAAAACCTCACAAAACCTTGGTTAGCTCTCTATGATCCCTCAACATCAATAATTGATTTTTATCTGCATACTCATCGACCGCAGGCACTTTCATTCAAAAGAGACGAAACCGGAACAATTCACGAGCTTAATCTCTATCCGGGCGAAGGCTCGATCTATCACGGTCAGATTTCATTTGCAGATTTGGCACTAGATACTGATTCTGATTTGATACCGGACTGTTTAGAGGCATCCATAAACGGTTCAATAACGCAATTTTTGAAAAATTATACTATGGTGATCTAAAATGGCAACCCCAAATTTAATTTTGAAAGGAAAACCCACTGTCATAGACGGAGAACGCAGGCTAAGAGTCCCGTTTGAGGACTCCACAAATCCCCTCACAGATGAAACAGGAATTCCAAAAGATTCTACAGTAGCAGGAGCTTATCAACTGCCTGAATTTATCGAATACATTGAAATCCCTGCCGAAATGGAGCCATCTGTTGAAAACATTGAACTCCTGGTTTCTCAGGCGTATACTCAGGCATTACCAAAAGCCGAAGCAAGAGCAGGGGCAGGAGATGTTAAAGCTGGCTGGATTCCTGTTATTGAGGATTATTCAGCAGGTGGACTTGAAGCAAAAGTAAGTGATATCAAGATCGCACTTGAAAAAACTGTAATTCTTGAGAAATGATCTTATAAAAACAAGGAGCGACTAAATGAAATTTAAAATATCATTCTTGCAAAATAATAACGGGGCACTAAAATGGATCAAATTGTAGGCACATCTAAAATACACACATTCAGAGCATATGACAATCTCGGGGCAGAGGTAACAACCCTCACAGATCCCGTCGTGAAATATCGAGTCAACGGGGGGGAGAAAACAACGCTCTCAACTCCAACGATATCAGCTTATGATTCTGATATGCGGGACTTTCTCTTGACAGTCCCCGATACACTTGCAGTAAATCCATATAATACTATTTCTATTTCAGTCACCGCCACAGAAGGGACCGCCGATCTCCTAATAGACGTTGTCCCTCCTCCATCACTGATAGCAACCGCAGTATGGGAAGGTACAGACGGCGCCGCTGTTGTAAATGATCTCACGGACGTGAAGGCAATCACCGATCTCCTGACACTTGCAGCAATAAATGCGGAATGTGATACCGCACTAACTGACTACGATGCACCCACAAAAACCGAAATGGATTCGGCATTCACGGAAATCAAAGGTGCAACCTGGACAACTGAAACATTAGAATCCATCCAGGCAACCGCTGATCTTGGAGCAACTGCGATTGCATTAGGGACAGCTCAGGATGGAATAACCGCGATACAGGCAGTTACCGACACGGTAGCAGGAGAATTCGATGCAACTAACGGATTGATTGGGGCAATCTCAATAGGGACATCTGTAGGCGCGGAAAAAGTAATCCCAGCAGCGTATTATTCTCTGGACGCATCGGAAAAGACAATCACTTTATCAAGTCCGTATGATACGGTAACAGTAGAACAGATTCTAAGTATTTTTGATCTTACTACAGGATCAGAAATATATAACTGTCTGACACCCAGAAAGAGAAGATCTTTTAACACAGGAGATGATGCGGTAGGGATTGATATAACGGTGGCAACCGGAGTAATAACTTATATCGAGGATGCCACAGGAATTGCAGACACTGATAAAATAATGATAGTCGTTAATACCCCATGAGTCTGATTTGTGGCACTTGCCCACGCTACCAGGAGGATTCAGATTATCCTCCTCGGTTATGCGGGTGGTGTCATGTGAAAAAAAGAACCGTGGCTTTTAATGCGGTTTGTACGGTTGATCTTTCAGAGGTACAAACACATTAACCAGTTTTTATTTTTGGTGTAGCGGGGCTTAGATTAAGCTTAAAATCCTCTCCTGCTTCGGGGTCATCACCTGGACAGCTCCATCCATTATTTTGAGCATTTACCATAGATTCAATCATACCTATGCATTGATTTGTATATATATGGCTCAATTCCTTACTTAGATCCGGATTCAGCATGTCAATTATGGATCGGATACAAATATACTCATATGAGAATATAGTACCATAAGAACCATCTAACACACGTTTTACAAAGAATTTAAGCAGGCTGAGTTTTTTAAGTTTGAATTGTTTTGGATCTCTGCCGGGGGGAAGATCATCTTTGATGTGCCAGCAGGGTGAGCGGTTTGAGCAGTTGAAACATTTTACGAGGATGTTATTCATGTGCGACCCCTATACGATTGTTAGCCCATCTTCTAAAATATCCATCCGTTTTCCTCGGGGTCTTATCCTTCCCCCTACCGTTCCAAATAGCTTCACCCTTCGAGACTTTCTCCTGTAGTGCTTTAATACCCTCCATAGAACGCCTGCGGAATCTTTCAGCCTCGTGTTGATTAACGGACCCTAGTATATTCAACTTCAAAACATCGTCTATGGTTTTTACCGGACCCTCTACCGCAGATATTAAAATTACCCCAATCGACATAAAACGCTTTATAATTTTAGCCTGTTCTTCAAGATCCCTCCACATCCTTGAGTATTCATAAACTAATACAATATCTCCACTGACTACCTCAGAAAGCAATTTTTGATATACAGGACGTTCAGCTATGGTCCCGGTTATCCCAGGTTCTTCATAATTTACATATGAGCTTATCCCGTTATTTTGTAGGTATCTTTCAATTCCTCGGTTCTGTTCTTCAAAATCCTGAAGATTTGTTGACACCCTCCTATATACTCTGACGGTCATTCTTTCACTTCCTTCAGGACAGTTTCTCCATATCTATCATCTACAAATTCTAATTTCGTGCCTTTTCCCCACCCCTTCGAGCCAGCAATGGCTATAGGGATTGTAATGGTTAATTGTCCTGTGTTAGTACGTTGGATAGTTACCTGATTTGCTGCCATAAAATCACCAATTATTAACAATATTACTACTAATATTAATGGCAATATTAGGATAAATAGTTTCTGGTGCAAATATGTGCAAATTATAACAAGTAAAAAAAGACATATTAATTTACTCGATAACTAATAATCCAACGACTTTAATAAAAATATCGTAATTTATTAACGATATCTACAGTAAATAAATAATATTACTTTAATTATTAAACATAATATTAATATCGTAAAATAAACAATTGTTTAATACAAACATTGCTATACCAAACCAATATTAATCTAATGAGTTTTATTAAATTGAACAATAAAATATACATTAATATACCAATAATATAATATTATATTGTTGTATTTAAGTTAGAGAATTGTTAACGCTTCCGAAGTAAAGTAAACAAACATCCAACTTTCATCCAAGATTCAACTAAAAAAGAGTGAATTAAAAGAGAATAGTTCAGGTTGTGAAGACAAAAGAGGGAGAAAAGTAAATTAAAGAATTGCTAAATCATTTTTCAAAGTATAATTAACTCCCAATCCATCACACAAATAAACGACCTCTTCCTTAAACACTTTCCAATCAATTTCTTTTGCATGAGCATGATAATTCAGCTTTCCTATCTTATACTCATCCACATATCCGGAAGTCCTCTGAATCAAGTCTGATACATCTGCATAACTCCAAGCAGGTTCTAAGCTCACCCATGTCCTGATACCCATCTCATGAGCTTTCCTTAAGCTCTCTATCCTTTCCGAAGTTGGAGCCGCGAATGGTTCATATTTTTTTGAGTGATCGTCATTGCAGAATACCAGGGTAGCTCCATATCTGCAAAGGTCAGAACTCCATTCCATGATATCAAAATCTCTTTCTGAGCGTTTACCGCCCTTTGTGAGTATGGCAAAATTGATATCATGCTCTGAAAATAGCCTGACCGCTTCCCGTGTTAGTTTGTATTCAGTGTCGATTGGTTGATACGGATCACAAGAGAAACACATAAGCACTTCTCTTTCGTCGCAATTCACAACCATTTCAGTTATGTCTTTTTTTAACAGTTCGATAATGTTCTTTCTTGGTGATGGTATCTTAAAAAAATCTTCTTTAGTCTTGTGCATGACAGCAGGAGCATAGCAGTATTCACAGCCATGAGAACAACCGTTATACAGATTTACAGCTAGGTCAGCGTATTCTTTAGCTTTTCCTTTTGGTTCATATATTACTTTCATAGTTCATCACTCTTTTATTTTTTAATTCCCTTCCACAATCTTAAACCCTAACACGCCTTCCATCATCTGCAACCCATCTTTTGATACATGGTAATATACAGACGGATCTCCGATATGAGATATGGCGACTCCTAACCCCACCAGGGATTCCCAATCTTCATCCTTCCCATAAGTGCAAAAGTAATTTCTATATGCTGTGTATGTTCCGCGCTTAGGTTTTGCGCCTACTTGGTCAAGACCAACAGCATGTTTCATTAAATCTAGTTGGTTAAGTGTTATGTTTCTGTATTTGTTGTTCATTTTAATTCATCTCTCTTATGGATCATTATATTCAATATCTCCAAACTCTACAGTTCTAAGAGATTCTCGAATTACGCTTAGATCTTCTTCAATATCCGCAAGAATCTCAATTTTTCTCATATCAACGGCAAGCCAGAGAAGATCCATTCTTGTATATCCCTGAGGAATTTCACCAGATGCAAGCAGGAAGTTTTCAATTGAAATTGCTTTTGATATGATATCTGTATTAATACCGTGAGCGTCTGCGCATGTTACCCTGAGTTTCTTTTCATACATTGTTTTCACTCCCATTTTACGATAATCTTAATCGTGATTCGCTTTCCCTCTTTGCCTTCGCATTCAATTCATAATAAATACATCTCTGTGCATCGCATCTCTTTTTTCCTTTTAAACATACTTTGGTTTTTATTCTACCATGTTTACAATACGGGGAGGGGGATACCATTTTATTTCAACTCCTTATCATTTTCTATCCAATCCATTAACCTGTTCAACAGTCTGTCCCATGATTCATTCTTATTCCCAAAAGTCCCAAGTCGTTCTCTCGTGGACTTCTTGAGAGGTATAGAAGTTTCATCTCCGTTTCTTACCATATTAAGTACTAAGTGTCTTATAATATATAAAGTTATACTGTACTATACAGTGCTGATGTATATAACTCATAACATAAAAATAGTATGGGAATTCAGAGAATACACTTTTCAATACCAATAGTCTACCCTAAACAAACAAGAAACAATACAAAACACATAGCAAAAATTAGCCGATCACGTTTTTAAAAAAAAGAAAGTAAATTAAAAGTGAATATCCGTAGTATGATCCAAACATTCATGACATTTCAATATTTTAGGATGAAACTGTAAATGAACTAATTTAACATCGTACTTCTCACATATATGATCCGGCTTTTCTTTTAATTTGTCCTGCTCTTTTTCAGTTATGCTCAAGAACCTACACTCGTTACAAAAGGGATTATAAGAAGTTGTTTGGATTTGTGAAAATATCTCTGCAAACATTGTTTACCTCATTAAACGAACTTATTTATATTATATTCACTTTTATATCACGTTGGTGTGTTGATCCCGTCATCTTGCAGCCCGTAGATGGCGGGATTATTCATCTATTAGTTCCATATTTCTTAAGCACCTCTCTTATTTTTTCAAGCCATTCTCGATATAATGGCATCTCTCGCGTACGTCTTTGACTCACATTTCATCCTCACATAATTGAAACCAGGCCATCCAAGCGGCTCTATATTGAGCCTGCCAGGAAAGCATCTGAATATTCGGGTTCATGTTCCCCTCATGCATTTTGTCTGCCAGAATGCTCTCTAATTTCCATCCTCATCGTATTCAATCGAAATTCATTCATGTCCTGAATGGTCTGCTCTATTTTTTTGGATTGATGTTCCATAAAATTCTGTAGTTTTGCGTTTGTTCGTAGTCTCATGTTTTTAATCCTCCAATAATTCAGGATTTTCATAGACATTCCCGATAACCTCAATTAGACTCACATCAAAATAGCATTTGGCTACGGGATACCAAGTCCCATCAACATATACAACGACTCTATTTTCTCCGCCCCACGTATTAGGATCGTAATCAGTGCCATGTTTTATTACAATATCTCCTTCATAGATTTCAGTTCCATTTTTATCGCGAAGTCCTGTGTACTGGCATAAATTATTATAATACTCCATTTTTATGGGGTATACATTCCAAATGGTAACATATACCCAATTTCCCAATGCGTCTTGCATTCTGAATTTTATTTCTCTCATGTTCAATCCTCGTTTAGTACCCACCTTTCGCCGTTCCATGTTTTGTTACAAATAACATGCATTGTGTATCTCAGCCAGATACAATCAATTGATTCATTTTCAATTTCTTTATATCGGATACAGTATGTGCAATTAGACACATAACGCGCCCGAAACCAATCTTGAAAAAAGACCAAAACGTCATAATCTTTTACTGTATCATCTGCTTTTATCCAGTGTTGTTTAATTGTAGTTTGAAGTTGTTTCTGTGAAGGGATCGGACGTATTAATCCATCTAACATCATCCATGTAGCATAATGCCAGTTTTCAGTATATGTAATGCCATTGTTAGCCAACAGGTTATCAAATATTGTATACAGTCCGTGTTGTTCAGAACATGAGTAATCATCTATGTCTCTACAAAGGTATATCTGATCACCGTCTTCTAATTCCCATCCATCGAAGAATTCATCCGGTAGGGCAAGAACCATTCTAATATATTTATCGTCCATCACAAACACTCCATTTAACTAATGATAAAACAGTATATCCCAGGATTTAGATGTAATCTTCCTCGTTGAAACCTTTAGCACACAATCCAACGTCCATCAACATATCTGTGTCTCCCACGAATGAAAATGTAATCTTAACAAGTCTGCACTTTTCTCCAAGTACATTTATCATTAATTCATTATCGTCATACAGTTCAGATGTTTTAAATTCAGTACCAAGTGGTTTATCTTTTGCTATTTCAAGTCCCATATTTTAATCCTCAACAACTTCTTCAAAAGTTATCTTTGCCTTGTAGGTCTTCCCATCTGCCCAACAGGAAACTATATTTTCTTTGTCAACATCGAGCCATCCATATTCTATAAAATCGCTTAGAGCTTCTGATTCATCGTAAGACATTGTATTTCTACCTCACTTATTTTCTGATGCTATAATCCCAGCAGCAAGAATAGAAAGGACACACAAAAGTACAAACATCCCACCTTCAATGTAAACATAAGTTTTAACAGCAGCTTCGCTTGCAGTGATAATCAATCCATACAGTATGTAGACAGTAATTAAAGGGGAAATAACAGAAAACAAATTATGTTTTGTGGATTTGCCTTTCGCCCAAAATATCAATCTCATAAGAGATTCCAAACCTTGAGCAAGGATTAAAATTATGATTGCTATCGTTGTTAGTGATATACCAGTCACGTTTTCTTCCTCCTGATAACCTCAATTAGACATCAATTTCCTTGTAGCCGGAATAATATTCTTAGCGCATACGAAACCACATAATACAAACAAAACACCAAATCCTTGAATAATTGTTTTTTCAGGCACTCCAGACCGAATCAGGATATTCACTCCATTTAGGATGAATATCAAAGAGGTGGTAATTCCGATGTAGACAAAACCAGAAGCAATAAACATCTTCTTTAACATTTTTTCGTTTGCAGGTGTTTTCATTGTGATGATTTTTGATTTCAGTTTTTGGAATTGTTCTTTAATCATTGTCGTTCTTCTCCGTCTTCTGTTCATTCCAATATGTTGTCTTACAGTTCGGGCACATTTTAGGGCTAGTCGTTCTCGATTCCCGTTTATTCCTCTGCTAGCTCGTAAGATTCTAAGAATATTTCGTATCTAATCGGCCATCGTTCGCCTGTTACTCCGGTTGCGATCATATCAGTCTGGAGTATTCGCATGTTTCCCAGATTCGTTGCAATATACGGTTCTCCATCCATGAATCCATCTTCCATTCCTGGCATATAAGGCTCAATTGGGGTCAGTGTTTTCTTTCTGTAAAGTGCCATAGTTTTATTCCTCCGTGAGTTATATTATTTCATTTCCTTCATTTTGCGTTCTTTTCGTTCGGTTTCTTCCAGTGTGAATCTGGTATATGGGTTCATGTGAAAATCTTTAATATCTTCTATAAGATCATATACTCCAGTCATCGTTCCGTTCCCCTGATAACATCTTTCTCAATCTCCTTTTGTTCGTCTATTGAAATTCCGACAATCGAGCAAGCCCTTGCGATTGTCGTGAAATGGTTGTCGGTTGGATTATCTTTTACAACTTCCTGAAAGAGTGTTCTCATTTTATTTTGAATTCTGTTTAGTTCAGTTTCTTCAGTGTTCATTCGTTTAATCCTCTTTTTGTTCAAATTCAATTACTACCTTCTTTCCAGAGATCCTATAATCAGCCGTTCCATTATCCTTAAACTCAACTCCTTTATCTTCTAGTTCTTCACGGATAGGAGCGGGCAACGGCAAGATTACCCTTCCTGTTTTTGTAATCCAATATTTACGCTTCATTGCCTGTAAATATGCCGGCAAAATATTTATATCTTTTGATGATATTATACTGTTCATGCATGTGAAAAAAGTTGTATTAATCTTACTACTTTTATTATATTCAATTAATCTCTGTACGGCTGCTGAAATAACAGTATCAGGAACTACAGGCACAGACATCCAAAAAGCATTAGATAGCGCATCTAACGGGGATACTATAATCATCCCATCAGGGGATTATTACATTACAAGCCGGGTCTACCAGAAAGATAAAAGCCTGACTCTAAAGGGAGAAGGAACAGTTACCATCCATCTAAATACAGGATCGGGATCTCATAATGGTTTATATTTTGAAGGCTCGGAAATAACAGAAGGTAAACTGCCAACATCCTCAAAAAAAGGCGATACTCAAATTACATTAAGCGACGCTTCACAGGTTAAAAAGAATGACCTGATCAAGATCTGGAAACAAGTATATTGGTGTCCTCTGGACTACGGAAAAGATGATGAAACGGGGCCTCAACTAACAGGAGAACTCTACAAAATAGAAAGCGTATCAGGCAACACTGTAACACTGAATGAACCTCTCCTGAGAGACTATGGTTTATCTGATTCCCCAAGATATGAGATTAGACGCCCAATTGAAATTCACGTTTCAAATATTAGATTCCAGGATAGCGGGAAAACAACACCAAATGAGGCACTATCTATAAGATACTGCATTGATAGCTCAGTTAAAGACTGCTGGTTCAAAGACTCTGGAATGTCCGCAATCTCATTTTATTCTTCGTTTAATGTGGAAGCCTCAAACAATGAAATTTATGACTGTCTCAAGCCAGGGTCCGGGTATGGGGTAGGAATATGGTCAGGGACTGCGTATGCTCTCGTAGAAAATAACCATATCGAGAATTGCAGACATGCCGTAACCGGAAATACAGATGAAAGAAGTACTCTTGTGAGGGGTGTAATTATAAAAAATAATTACATGGTCGGGGCAACTATCGCAGGTGCAAACGTTGTAGACGCTCATAATGTAGCCCTTGATTATGTAGTCACAAATAATGAGATTCATCCGGGTAATGGATTTTATGCGTTTGGGGATGGCACTTTAACCTCTCTGTTTGCAAATAATAAAATATACGGTGGTTATGGGGCTGTAGCAAACCGAGGCAGTACAGATAATGGTGTACACATAGTCAGAGATAATTATATTGAAGGAGATTCTGTTTTTACATATAGAGGGACATGGTACGCGAAGGGAACTACTCTTCTTATTGAAAATAATATTCAAAAAGGTGGTAGGTCTGGGGTATATTTCGGAGATGCAGACAAAGAGCAGGTAGCATATGATAATATTGTAATCAGGAAAAATGAGTTTTCTGATATTTCAGGGTACGGGGTATATGTCCTGTGCAATCAGGACGATGAAAACATAGAAATTACAGATAATGTATTTTCTGACATCGGGAAATCCGATATCGAGATTTCAGGCAATGGCCATTCTGGCGGGAAAGTACGGATAGTTGAAAACACATTTGATAGGCTTGATTTGGATTCTCATGTGTCTCTTGATAATGTTTTGGATGATAGCGCGAAAGGCAAGACTGATATTGTAGTCGATTTGGATAATATTGTAATTCCAGAACCTGCTAAAAAAGATAACATCCAAAAAGATCCTGAAAATTATATTTATGTTACAGATTGTGATGGAAAGAGGGATCAGGAACAGATTAACGATGCTCTCCTGGAAGCTTCTAAAACCGGAGGAACTGTCTATCTTGACGGACTCTATGTAGTAGATGGGACCATCTGGATTTATCCTGGAACATCCATGATAGGATCACCTGAAACTATCGTAAGAGTTGATTCAGAATCTTCCTGGTGGTTCAGAGAGGGGATTCCTGTTGTAGGATGCCCTGCTAAAGACATCGATAACAAGACAATAGTTCCACACGATATCGAGATTTGCGGGTTTTCAATAGATGGAAACTGCGGAGCTTTTGACTCAAAATGGGCGAATGATGGCGCAGGAAAAGAGCACAACTGCGAGAAATTGATTATTCTTGCGGGATCATCTAATAATTTAGGTGGAAATATAGAAATTCACGATATGAAATTGTATAATTCCTTCTCAGATGGGATTTATATTAGGTATGCTGATGGAGTTTCCTGTTATGATAATATAATTTCAAATTGTCAGCATGAAGGGATCTACCTCTCGTGTGTGAAAAATGGAGTTCTCCAGGATAATAAAATAGCTGGAATAACCTCGGATTGTGCGAGACTTGATAACTGCAAAAACTGTCTGATTGAGAATAATTTATTCTTTTCGTATGGTGGCGACAGTTACGGAGCACATAAAAATGGGGAAAACGGGCTTCAAATAGGGGATGCAGGCATTTCAAAAGGTTATGATGCAAGGAAGCCTGATTGGAAAACTCAAGATATAGAAGTTCGATTTAATACGTTTTCTGATCCTGGGCTTAAGGCAATCTGGCTGCATGATGGAACTGAAAACGTGTATATTCATGATAATGAATTTGTGGATGCCGATGAGTTAGAGACTCAAGGGATATCGAAGGATATTTCATATGAGAATCCTCCTAGTATTGAGGATAGTGAGGAAGTGTTTGATTCAATATTTGATGTACTTGATATGGAGTTCTCAGACGGTGCATATCTTGAGCAGGGAACGCTTGCGCCTCAGAAAGAATGGGCACATAAAGGACGTTATACAGACGCATGGATAGATATCACAGGATACAGTGGGCAAATACGCATAGGGAATAAAACATACATTCCAGAAAGCCCGGATAAATGCGCGATAGTCCTATTTGGAACTGAGAATCTGGCAAAAAGACCAGTGAGCCAGAAAACAAGTACAAAACTTACCTCAAATGATGGAAAACTAACCGTAAAACTAACCGTAAAAACAAAGTACGAAGTAAAAGCGTACAAAACTTATAATGTGTTAGGGCAATCCGTGAAGATCCCTTACTACAAGGAAAAAAGCGAAACCGTAGAATTTGTAAAAAAATATGATACGCCTGATATATTCCCTGTGTTCGAGCCTCCAAAAGTGTATGTAACTCATTATAATGGGTCCCATGCTATTGTGTATACACCCGAGATAGACGGAATAGTAAGAGTTGATACATCCTATAATGAATCTGAATGCACTGAACGCAGGCTCTTAGGTTACATCGGTACAGCACAAAATGGATTTAAGAGTACTCGATATGAAACAATAGATTCGTGGTCCATCTCAGGAAAGCAAATAACACAGAATCCGAGAGGAGTACGCATAGAAGAGCCATTCGATATTGGAAAATTAAATGTTACCGTGGTTACCCCGTATGATTCCTTCGAGATTGAAGAATTTGAGTATGAAGTAATAGAAGACGACAGTTTAAAGATATTGAGTTATCCCCTACTCAGTTTTATCGTGATAATAGGAATATACGGAAGGGCAATATTAAAAGTTCTTTATATGGTAGTGGGTAAATTCATTTAAAAAAAAGGTTTAATTTTTTACCCATTCAGCACCATTTGACCAAAAAACAGAACTTCCTTTTTTTATTAATTTTTGATCACCAAAAAAAGAATCGATATTGAGATATATTATTTCTTCTTCTTCGTACCATTCTCCAGATTTATCATAATTTGTTTGATGCCATCTGTAACTACCATCCACAAACAAGATTAAAGTATTATTTTCATTATCCGGATCTACATAAGTTTCCTGTGTCAATGCATCGGCTAAACAGCCAGAGGTTAAAAGAGCTAATAATAGTATTATTCCAATTTTTGTATACAAATCGATATCCTCTTCATTATGGCTCTTTTATTAATATTTCGTCTTTCTCATCGTCATAGTATGCAATCAAGTCTGCTTTTTCTCTTATACCTGATGTTTTTACTGTTCCAGGTGGCACTATTTTTTGTACGAGTTCTTTTGAAAGATAAATAGTACCTGAGCCTCTATCCTCATTGATATTCATTCTTACTTTTAATTTGTGTATAGTCATTATCGAATCACTCTATAATTTTCCTGATACCAATATTAAACAATCATGTATATATATGTTTTGCAATACCATGCGCTAACATAACATATATATACATGCAATGCTTAGTATATACCAAAAAAGAATATTCAACTGTGATATAATGAACTTTAGAAAAATTGTACTAGGGGCTGGCTCGGTTTTGATGTCAGCAGGTAATGCACTTGCAGCGCCAGGGGATGGATTCGCAGATAAAGTAATAAACGGTTTAGACGCTTCCATACAGCCATATGCCGAATTGACAATCCCGAATATTTACTCTCTGTTTCAGCTTATAATCATCGGAGGGATATTCGGTTTTTCTGCGTGGAGTGCAATCGAAGCTAGGAGGGGGCACAGTCAACAGGCATCTAATTCTAAGAATCACGCTATAAGTGTATTCTGGATTGGCATTGGAGCATATGTCCTCTACAATCTGTTTGTTTGGTTTTCTGGAAAATTCGGGATGTAATACTACATCCTGGATATATTGATTTTTTTAGGAGCTGTTTTTTTATGAAAAATATAATGATTTTTAGCATGTTTTTAATATTTCTTTTGGCGGCTCCAGTGCATGCCGCAGAGGGACCCGGACCAGAAGAAGCAGGGGCAAATATGTTTTTAAAGGGTTGGGAAATGATCCTCCGATCCGCGGCTGATGCTATAAATTCAATATGGATAGATGGGATGTATGCTCCAGGATTAGATGAAAACATAAGTTCAGAATACGGAGCTACAAGAGCATCGCTCGTAAAATTCATGACAATGAACCCGGAGCCACAGAACATCCCCGAAATTGCAAAATTCGAGAAGAACACATATTATACGTGGGGTATTCTGGTAGTTATTTTTATTTTTGGGATGGCATCGGCTACAACAATAGCAAAAACTAATTACCAGGCATATTCAAAAGTTCTCGGAGAGCGGGATCTTTCGGAAGAGAGATTTGTCTGGGGGTCTGTGATGTGCATTGTAGCATATTTCACTCCGTATTATGTGCTCGCAACACTTGATTTGTGTACTGTAATCTCTCAGTACGCTATGATGAATGTACTTGATTATATCGAGCCTTCCCTAGATAACGCTTGGATGTACTTTTTTATGAGTATCGTTGACCTAGGGGTAGCTGTATTTTTCATAATAAGACCCTGGATTATTGTTATAGTCTACGCGGCTTCAAGGATTCTAGGTGTATGGTATTTCTCAGGATTCTGGCATGAGGAAATAACCTGGATTTGGAACAAGTACCACAAGATAGTATCTCTACAGATTGTCAGTCTATTTATTGCATGTGGTTGCCTGATCTGTATAAAATGGGTAGGATGGGAAGATGGGGCAGGCGGTTACATTGTAATGTTTCTATTAATCGCATATATAAATTACAAATGGATGTTTAGTAATTGGGGACTTGGAACCATCACGAAAACAGGTAAATTAGCAGTACTGAGGAGGGTATAACATGGCAGAAACTCCATATACGCAGCCTAGAAAACCGAATGTAATAAAAGATCACAGGGAAAGCGCATATTCAAACCCGCGTTCTGCTTGGTTCCGGTTTACTTTTATATTTGGATTCTTAAGCTCTCGCCTGCTTGCAGTAATGAGAGAATATACTGATAGTCGGATACAGTTTACATGTTTTATAGGATTGCTTATTCTCGGAGGCATCTGGCTAAAATACATCGGAGTGAACCCTAAAAAAGCGGAAAGATTGTGGACTAAAATAAACTTCTGGATAGGAGAACGGACAGGAGCACATGTAAAAAATAAACTTACTGCTGGTGTTTCGTTCTTAAGTACAGTTTATCCACTTAGGAAAATACACCAAAAGGGGCTTTTAGAGTTCACTGGTAATGAATTTGCGGTAGTTATTGCACTTAACCCTAAGAGAATCACAGAAGATGAAAGAGAGGGGCACTCACTTGTTATGAAAGGTCTTGTTGATGGGCTACACGCTGGAAGGATATTCAAGATCCACGCTGTTAGTAAAGTCAACCCTAGAAAAGCAATAATCGAGTACATTATGAAAGTAGCAAACAAGGCAGGAAGCAAGGAAAGGGCTGAACATCTCAATGGCATCCTTCAGAAAGTCATGGGTGATAAAACCCACATTATGATGTATCGCTATTATGCGTTCGTTGGATTAGGAAAACATGACACAGTTCAATCAGCAGAAATCGCAATGGGGGCGGTTCTCGATGGACTCTTACTGAACATGAAAAGAGCGAATCTAAAACCTAGACAAATGGAAGACGCAAAGGAAATTAAGAAGTTTTATAGAGAGATATCAAGCGAGAGGGCGATATTATGATTAATCCTATAATATACATGAAAGATTACTGCAGGGGGCTAAGGCTCTTTAATATGAGAGCAGAGGAGTACATACTCGATAAAGAAGAAGAGGAAGACCTCTCAAGATTAATATCCCCTGACCGCTTTGAAGAATATGATACACACCTGCGCATTGATGAACATACTTATGTGAGGTGCATAGTTGGAGGACTATCAGAAGAAGACGACGTTAACGGGATTCCTCCGGGTATGACTAGCAGAGCGATAGAGCGCATACAGGAGCTTTCCTTTGTAGGTTGTAAGATAGACATCTGTACTGGATTAATCAAGATCCCAAGGGCTGAGACAAGCGAACTATTGAAGAAGGCATATATTAGCAATTCTATGGATCAGGAAACCGCTAAGAAGTACACGAAAGGCTCTATAGGGGATATCCAGCTTGAGAATGAAGCTACTGATATCAGAGCAACTTTCAACGAAATATACTATAACTCTCAAAATGTTTACAATGCTTCTTTCATAATAACGATAATGGGCGGTGAAACTGAAGTATATCAGGCTGAATCTTATATATTAGGAATCCTACAATCTGAACTTATAGAATATACAATCCCTTACGATATGATGAAAGCCGCTTTCATAGCTTCAAGACCTTATCCAGCATCTGACGAAAGATTCTGGATTCGGGTACATTCTGATACAGCCGCAATTCTTTGTACATCAACCTCTTTGAATTCTCGCATTGATGAACAGGGGCTTTACTTCGGGAAAGATAAGAAAACCAATGCCGAGGTAATAATAGACCTGGCATCCCTGGCATCTCAGCATATGGTGGTTTTCGGTCCAACTAGGTCAGGAAAAACGTTTACCGTATCTATGCTTTTAATGCGTGCTCATGACATGCTAGGAAAGAGGATTGTCTATATTACTCCAAAGGCAGACTCAAGGACTGATTACAGGGCTGTAGCTGAATACTACGGAGACGGGGCAACGGTTATTGACATCGGAGAATTCGGACAGTCTATAAACCCTCTACAGATCATCTTTGACCCTCAAACTATGGGAAACTCACCGGCTGCATATTCGTCAGCATATTTCAAGCATATTAGAACCTTGAAAAACTTCTTTGCTGTCTGGATGGAAGGAGAGTTTTCAAGCGCGGCAAAAGGCTATCTTGAAGATACACTTCATAAACTCTACAAGCAGAAGGGAATAATAAGAACCAAGCCGGAAACATGGAAAAAAGATTTTCCGGTCCTTTCAGATCTCAGAGAATTATTTAGACAGGATATGGAGAACGATAGCAATACAAGTGAAACCAGGAAGAGCGCAGGAGCATTATACAGGAAAACTTCACCAATCGGAGAAGATGGTTCCCTTTGCTACCTGAACAAGAGAGGAAATAATATAGACTTCTCAAAGGACTATATTGTAATTGATATTTCAGGTGTAGACGAAGAGATAAAGCCTGCTATGAATGTTCTTGTTACTGGCATAGTAGGAGGACGTTTTAGAACTGATCTAGAGAAAGAAACCATAATGGCTGTAGATGAAGCCAGAGTCTTTTTCAGGAGCTCACACTTAAGTAACTTCCTTCTTGATACGGTTGCTATGGGTGGAGCGCAGGGGATGACGCTCTGGCTAATGACTCAGAACCCCGGTGACCTTGTAAAGAATAACGTAGATGAAGAGTTCAAGACTAATATGTCAATGGGAATTGTCATGGGTGCTACACTTGATGAAGCTAAAGTAGGACCCATTAGAGAGTATTTTGGACTTTCTAAAACGGCAGTGGAGAATTTGCTCCAATGTGAACAGGGCGAAGGACTACTTTTAATCTCTAGTCGGCGGGAAGAAATACCTATCAGATTTGAAGCAACTGAGCAAGAAACAGAAATAATCAAAGGAAGATATAAAAAAGAAAGACCATCTCCGATTATCGGTTTTACTCAAAATTCGATACTTCCAGAGTATGAACATCTGGTTTCCCATCATGGCGTGATTCTCAAAGATTGGGTAGAAGGGAATGATTCTTATCTTGCATCGGAAGGGTGGGTAAAAGCTATCAGGCTGCCCTCAGTTACAGGACGCGGAACTTGTACTATGTGGCACAGACCTGGGGCAATAAGCGGGAATCAAATGAATATGGAAGGTCTAGGTAAAATGACTGTTGAGCATTTTGTCTGCGTTGTCCAGATGGAGAGCTATCTAGTATCAAAGGGGATTAAATGTTCATCTGACCACAATCAAGGGGCTGATTTAACCTTTGAAATTAACGGTAAAATGTATGCAATCGAATATGAAATGGGACGTTCACACACAGAAGAACAACTTATTGAAAAGAAGGGGCGGTTACTCGGTTATGATGATTTCCGCTTTGTGTGCTCATCAGACGATTATAACTTAATTTCAAGTGCAGTAAGCGAAGAATACACAACTAAAAGAGGAAAAGACTTTGTAAATTGGATTGAGGGATTATTTGAATGTTCATTTGACAATGAAAAGACAGGTGAAGAAATGGTCTGCGGGCCAATTGGGGCTTTATGAAGCCTCCGTTTCCTGCGGTAGTAGGTCTAATACACCTACTGTCCTTATTTTGAAGTATGTTTTAAAGTTATCTGATTTTAAGTTATTATATTTAGTATCATTTTATAAGTTAGGTATCCCATAATAAATATCCACACGATAAAATATATTTTCATGAATGATATGAAGTCTCTGAAATCTCCTATGTTTTCACCCCCTTTAAAATCATCTCTCCTCCGCATCCCTTTTTTAAAATCCTACATCCCAAATGAACTAAAATAAACACCACTGTCACAAGGAAGAGAGAATTTGTTGTTAGTTGGATTTGATCAGGTGTCATTCGTCCCTCTTTATAATCTATCCTAGAAACGCAGCTCCCAGGAAGATAGTAATCCATGTGAGAGCTGCTATGTATTTTAGAGGTTTCATTTTATCCCCTGTCCTCTTTTAGCCATTTCAGCCCATATATCCCCCTTAATATTTTGTAATTCGGCCAGTTCTTCAGCGGATAGCGGACAATCTGGTATTTGAGCTAGGATGAATACACTTTTTACTATGATGCTGAATTCTGAGTTAGATAATTGAGTATAGTCTATCATTTGTTACGCTTCTCCTTGAGTTCTTTTACTCTTGATTTTAGTTTTATTCTGTAAGTCATTTTCTCACCTCAATTAATATTCCATTTGACCATTTTGGGATAGTTCTTCTCGCACTGTTTTCTCTCGCGGATTCTTTGAGGGAGTTTGATTTTTTAAGGAGGATTGTGTTAATGTCTTGCGTTGGTTATCACTCCTTAAAACCACCCTTCAGTTTCAGCTTCTTCATATATCCCGTATCCCATTGCTTTGATTTTAGGCTTCGGGTCTTTTCCGGTTCTCTGACACATCACAGCAAAGTACATTGCTGCTTCTTTGTTTTCATTATAGTTGTTTGATATCTGATTTCCAGCAATTTTCCTCATTTCAACGAGGATCTGTTCATTTGTCATTTCTCTTACTTCTTCGATTGTTTTCATCTTTGTATCTCCATTCGGGCTTATGCCC
>Ga0209318_1000152_pt1 | contig 74403 bp, 82 predicted proteins | sample RifGroE1_FD_183999 | JGI IMG/M metagenome (GOLD analysis project Ga0209318, IMG submission 183999) | Groundwater microbial communities from Rifle, Colorado, USA - Groundwater E1 (SPAdes) (version 2) | ecosystem: Environmental > Aquatic > Deep subsurface > Groundwater | place: Rifle, Colorado... | reverse complement strand
GATTACTTCAGACAATTCAAGATTTTTATTGTCTATTACCCAGTCATAAATTAGCGGACTAAGAATAACTGCAAATGCAATATTCCCTCCAAGATGCCAAAGCGTAAATGGAATCTGTCCAATAAAGGCGCTTGTAAATGTTTGCCCAAAGAAAAGAGGTCCAATTGTCAATCCGGTCAATGCATCATATGCTATAGTTCCGATAATAGAATATTGAACATAATTCTTCCGATTTGCTTGTCTATTACGAAAGAAAACAGAAGCACCGACTGCTACTAACCCATAAGCTACTCCGGTAATAAAAGTCCATATACCGACTTTTCCAGTAACAATATCAAAAATGACAATACTAGAAAGCCCGAATATAAAACCACCAAGCCAACCATAGCGCTTAGAGAATGGCATGATCGTAGCCATTAGAGGCTCAATGTTGGGTGGTCGGAAGGGGATAAGGCGGGATAGTAGGATTATTATCCAGCCAATCGCATATTTAATTATACCCTGCGTATTTATTGTTTTTTCGCTCATTTATTTTTCACTCGGAAGGAATGCACTATAACAAAAAAAATCTGCAAAGCAGATATTGTTGTTCTAATAACAAATTGCCTTACGCGGGCGAGATTATAAGTTTAGAGGACCGGACTTGCCCAAAGGGCTCACCGTTGCGCGACAGTGTCGGATTTTAACCGACTTCACTCTAAACTCAGATTATTAAAGACAGGATAAGTATATATTAATATCTAAATAGATAAAAAGCCGACCTATGGTCGGCGACCTACAGAGGATATCCTCTCAGAATCGTTTTGAAGTCACTATCCAGATTGACAATATCAAGTGCCCGATCACAATATTTGGTCGGATATATCTTCATAACCAAGGAATACCTTTGAGGCTTAGTTAGCCCAGAGATATCGCGAAGAGTGGCAAATGCATAGTAATCAAAGTCCATTGACCTAGAGTTAACTATTCCGTCGACTAAAATTTCTTGAAATCTGATACCTCTCGGTCGTTCGGTATTGAGTAGCATTTCATATGCCCATGCGACGTGTTTAGCAACTCTCTTGGCCAAAGTAATTCTATTTCTTTCGTCCAAATCTTTTATGCAAGAAAGAGTAGCGAGTGACCATCTCGTATTTTTAGCAACTCTCTCAATCAAGAGATCTCTATGTCGCATACTAGTATAAGTATGATCACGGAGAGCATTAAAAACACTCTCAGGATTCTTAGGAATGACAATAGCAGAAACTCTTCTGCTTGATGTTTTAGCCACAATCTTCTCCTCAAAGAACGTGAAGTTAGGATACCATGTGGGCGGTATTCTGTCAATAGATAAAAAGCCGACTATCGGTCGGCGACTTTAACGGTTTATCTCGTGACTATGTACGGTCAGGAAAAGGGATGCCTAGCTCTTGATAGGCGAGTTCTACGTAATATACATCTTTATCGGTAATAAATGAACCGCGAATTTCTGGTGGACGATACATCCAATGTTTAGCTAGATGTCTGTTAAGAATCTCAAGCGCTTTGATCAGTTTACCGGCTTTGTGAGCTCGAGATAAAATACCCAGCATAACTCCCTTGCCTTCCACGTTGAACTCATTAATGAGGGCCAGAATATCTTCTTTTTGATCTGGAGGAAATTCACTTTCGATTATTCCTATAACTTTTGTCTCAAATGCTTTGACGTCTAGAGGTGGCATCTCCCGATACTGCCTATATGTGTCCATGAGTTTTTCGAATAGGGCCAGATCGTCAATAATCTTAAAGCTCTTAACTGGTGATGTCGTCATAAAACCACCCATGACAGGGTTCATGTTCATATGCGTGCCAATTTCGATCCAACCAGTTCTTACTATACTACCCATCGCAGTAGAGCCTTGATAATAACAAACTGGTAGCTGCTTCAATGCAGGATGATCAATAACGATGACACTATCTTTAGGCTCAGCTATTAATACGTGGAAAGTAGTATTTCTAGTGGTGACCTCGAGCAGTGTATTTTTGGGAGCTTCCGTAATATCAAAACCGTAATTTGATTTAATTCGAGCAATAAATTCAACTACTTGTGGTGACAGCATGATGATCCTTTCAAAGAGCAAACTGAAGCTACGGTATCATTTTTACGACATATGTCAATGGTAGTATCTGTAATCCAGATGTTAAGTAATAAATAAAAAATGACCGATCAGGCCATTGAATATTTATCCTCTTTCTTTATTATCTCCTTGAACAGTTGATCTTTAGAGAAGTTGTGATCATCTGCGAGTCTCACTATTTTTTTCCTTTGGGGGTGGGTATAGATATATTCTTCAGCTTGGCATTTGGGACAGATCATGTAACAAAGTCTCGTTTCGGAGCGATTCCAATGATCACCCCCAGTACATCCTTCCGGTGGCGTATACCACATCTTTTGTATGAAAGTCCAGCTACTCAATCTACTCCTGCGCTGACAACGAGTACAGGATATAAAACTTCCGCGCATTGCTTGTAACTGTCGAGCTTTTGCTCTGTCTCTTTGTGCTTTTAAAACGTCTATCTCGCGTTCAATCGTCCGGAGGGTACTCATTTTGAGATCTCTTTTTTCAATGAACTGGTTGAATATTATATTTTAAAAAAATCTAAGTCAACAGAAGTATTGCGTAGTAATTATCCATGACAAATAAAAAGCCGAGCATTACTCGGCTGATCAATTAAGCTGAATTGGCTGAGCCTGGCGTGCCATCATTTGGTGGTTCTTTATCGCCATAGCCAGTGCCATCACAGGCCGGACATTGATCTAATACCAGTAGGCGATGATTAAATGAGAAACCGCTTCCCTTACAGCGCGGACAAATATTTGTATAATGGGCCCATCTAGGTTTTCTGATTTCTTGTTTTCCCATTTCTTACCCTGCTAGAGAATGAACTAAAACTAAGATATTGCATCTTTACGGTGTTGTCAAATTAAGATTGTGGTAAAGAAAAAGGTCCGCAGAGCGGACCAGGGAAGTCTATTACTGACGAGGCGCTAAACCGAATTGTATGGGATATTGAGCCTTAGCAGCTTTAAGCCCGGTGGCAGATCCAAATGAACCATCGAAGGAATTGTAACGTCGACGATGGATGATACGCTTAGTCCTTTTGTCTCGACAAAGCATAAATAATCCAGATGGCCCATATCCTTGATCTTTGTTATCCCACTGTAGCTGACTATTACAAAAAAGGAATTGTTGATGACCCACTTCAATAACTGTACATGCGAAAGCTGTAACGTTATATCCAGCGCGGGTTATAATATGCTGCCAATCTTCTTTAGTGGGTCCATGATTGATTGTATGCTTAATACCTAGTCGGCGAAGTGTATCTAAGAATTGCTTGAACTCGGAATCCATCACTATTCCTCGTTCTCTCAACGAACCGAAACTAAGATACCACTTTAGTGGTATTTGTCAAGAAAAAACAAGGCCCGCCGAGGAGACGGACCTTGCGGGTCATCCCTGGGCGGGCGAGTTACCGTCTGCCGACGTACTCGGTGTAGCCATTGTAGCCGATGATATCCGGTCTCCCTGATGCTTTGATGGTCTTGCCATCGAAGGTGGCATTCTCGGCGAAGAACAGACATTCGAAGTCGCCGTCTGGGCCGATCTGGCCATGCGGTCCCCATATGGGATACCCTCCATCATACACGAAGTAGTACCCAGTCTCTCCCAGTTTGGTCGTCTTGCCGATGCTCGGTCTCGCGGGCATCAGTTTTGGAAATTCCGATCCAGTCAGTCCTATGACGGCCTGTTTCAGGAAGAGAAGGAGGCCATCGTTGCCGACGGCGTCGCCGTAGTTTCTACACTTGATTCTGAGGGTCACTCGACCCGTTTTCTGATACGGCTCGTAGACCAGTTCTACGGGACGTTCATCGAACGTGGTGTACGTGACCACGATCTTTCCCGAGATCCCGATCTTGGTGGGACTGGGATCATCGACTCTGAAGGGCGTGGATCCCTGCGTGTCCGATGCCTGATTCAGGGTCTGGGCAGAGAGGTGAAGGGCGTTGTACTGGTTCGTGATCTGGCTTCCCAGAGCAACTCCAGCTACTACGGCGAGGAGACAGAGCATCATGACGGGAAAGGGTTTCAAGGCAACCTCCTAGGTTGTAGGGAACTAATAATACAACAATACACCATCTCTGGTGTATTGTCAACTTTTGTTCCAAAATTAGGACGCAGTTGGTATCTATTGATTCCGAGTATTCGGGGGGTAGTAATAGTTTTGCTTCGATATAAAAAAGAAGAGCCCGCGAGATGGACGCGGATGCGCGGGCTCTCGTGGGCCGTTATGACCTTCTTCAAGAACGCTTGAACTTGAAGGTCGTGGAGTATGTTTCGTCGAATGCGGGTCTATTATAGGTGACCTGCCATCCGGCTGATTGATAAATCTCTTCGATGTTCAGCCAGCCTTCATTGAAAATCTGCTGTCTGGAGAAACCCCTTACTACCAGCAAAAGAACGACGTCATTCTGTGAGAAGACAGCTGATCCATTTATGTAGTTCAGCGCGATCAACTGATTAAAAACTTCGATCACTGCGGCCGGTATGGCCTTACCCTTTTCTCGTGCCGCCTCACTGGGCGTGATTGGGCTAACTTTGTCCGCCATGTTCATCTCCTTGGTCGAGTTTCAGAATGCCTATATTATATCATATTTCCGCTTATTTACAAGAGTAATAAAAAGCAGTTCTTTTTGGGCCGTTAATCGAGTATTCGGGAGATTTATGGGTTTGCATCGGTATAAAACAAAGAGCCCGCCGGAGCGAACTCCTTGCGGGCGATCTTACTTGGCACACTGCCCTGCGATGAGACACAGAGGTAGTGTCATCGCCCAGAGAAAGAACCGCCAAGACACCTCGTATCTCCTGATTCGCATCTTTGTTTCCTCTCTGTTTGTTGTGGACGATGAAATGAACCGTGCTTTAATTATAACATATATTCCTATTCTTACAATAGCAATCAAAAACAGCCATTTTTGGCTGTTTTCAACGAAGTTCTACTTTCGGGAATCTGTTGCGGGGGTTGGAGGACGTTAGAACCTGGTTGGCTTCTTACTATAGTAATACGAGATTCAATTTTATAAAGGGTTGGGTATAAAAAAGATGAGGCCCCGAGAGGACGAGGCCTCATCGGGGCGGTGCCAGCAGGGGATGCTAGGCTTAGGTGGGACTACTTCTTGGACGATCCGCTCGAGGCCTTGGTCGCTGTGCCGCCGATCTTGCCGAAGGCGAACAGCCAGGCGATGATGCAGAGCACGGGGTTGGTGTGCCAGTAGTAGGTGGTCGCCAGGATGGCCACGAGGAGGGATGGAGTGAAGATCCAGCCCAACCAGGCGAGCCATCCGAACGGCACTGCTACGGCGAACAGCATGGTCAGCCGTGGGAACAGGACGATGAAGATCAGAAACCAGATGCCGTGAACCTGCCAGAAGTCCATGTGCGTGTCCTTTCGTTGAAGGGAACTGTGAAAGAATTATACCATGGAAATATTAGAAGCGCAAGCGGTTCTGTCTCCAGCCCTGTTGGATAAAAATAACCCGCATAGAATGCGGATTATTTCGTTAGTTGCGGGCCTGCCTGCCGGTAGGCAGGGGCTGGAGGACTCGTCTCACTAAGGCGTAGCCGAGGAGGACGTTAACTTGTCCTGAGCATAGTCGAAGGAGAACCTGTTTGAGGGGTTACTATAGTAATGCGAGATATTTATTTGTTAAGAGTTGGGTATAAAAATGATGAGGCCCCGAGAGGACGAGGCCTCATCGGGGCTATGCCAGCAGGGGATGCTGGACTTTGGCGGGACTACTCGATGGTATTCTCTTTGTCGAGACTGTACCTGCGCATGGTGTCGGCGAACAGGCGAAGCCCGACTTCGGAGTCGATGTGATAGCTCATTGCGAATTCCCGTGCACCTACCGCTGAGATGTCGTCGGAAAAGACGATCTCTAGTGCCAGCTCTTTTCCCTTGGGTTCATTGAAGAACACCTTGAATCCTTCTCGTTCTCCAGAATCGACGACTTGCCGTCCATCAGGAGCGATGAGGGTGGTCCACGGTTTTTCCGGGGCAGGGCACCCGCAGTGCCCAGCGACTCGGATGTCAGTAGCGCCGATTGGATCGGCGTAGAGTTCTCTGGCTACCGTCAGAGGAACTGGCCCACTGACCATCCAGTAATACCAGGCTCGTACAAAAGTGAACGGTCCCAGCTTACCAGTGATCGAAGCAGGAACCTCACCTCTTGTCCGTTCACCGTGAATGACGCCGATTTTTGATCGCCTCAGCTCTTGTTCGATGAACTTGTCGCAATCCTTGTTTCCTGCTAAATTCTGCATCTGAGCCTCCCTGGTTGATAAAGATAAAACAACAATACACCATTTCTGGTGTATTGTCAATCTTTAGTACATTCGGCCTGCTGGCCTCAGTATTTCGTCGCCTTCGCTCCTCAATTGCCAGGGGTTAGAGGACTCGTCTCACTAAGGCGTAGCCGAGGCGGACATTATCGTGTCCATCCGAAGCTCGGAGAGCGAAGGAGGAGAACCTGTTTAGGTAGTTACTATAGTAATACAAGATTTAATTTCACAAAGAGTTGGGCATAAAAGATAAGGCCCCGAGAGGACGAGGCCTCATCGGGGCTGGTAGAACTTACTTGGCGGTCACGACGTAATAGGGCATTCCGCCAGGGAGCATCGCCCAGGCCTCGCGGGGAAGTAGGGACTTGACGCGGCCGATGCCTCCGCCGAGCTGGAACAGCTGTTCCATTCGCATGTGGAAGTCGGTCCACTGGTTGTCGTGCTTGTCGTTGCAGGCGTTCAGGAAGGACCAGCCACCACCTGACTTCTCGTGAAACATCTCGGGCAGCTCGTCGAGCATCGCTTCGATCTCGGCCCGGTGGCTCTCGAGCCGTTCGGGGTGGAAGCCAACGTTGTGGACCACTCCTTCCACTGCGATGTGGTTGCTCGTGTCTTCGCCGTCTCGGAAGAGGCAATCCATGAAGATGGCCTCGACTTTCTCGCTGGTCAGAACTTGCTGGACATCCATTGGGTATCTTTCTCCTATTTGAGGCATAGGTACCATGTCAAAGATATAACAACAACACACTAATAATGGTGTATTGTCAAATCTTGCGTAATATCCCAATAGCTTGGAATCACTTAACCCATTAAGATGATTCCATATGTCATATACAACAAACCCTAAGATGCCTCGTATCAGAAGAGATGCCGCTCAGCTAGTATACAAGGGCTGGAGCACCAGGAAGGTAGCCCGACACTTTGGATTCAGCCAAAGCGTTATCGTAAAGTGGGTAAAGAAAGCTAAGACAATCGGATATCATGCGATACCTACTCGATCATCTCGACCAGAACATCATCCCAAACAGATCTCAAGCAAGATTGTAAAAAAGATCATTGAATTTCGGTTAAAAACAAAAAGAACCAGCGAAGTGATTCATCAAGAACTGCTGAATCAAGGAATTGTGGTATCACTTAATTCAGTACGTCGAACTATCGATCGTCATGGACTCATGAAGAAGCGTAGTCCATGGAAACGGTATCATCCTCATGTAGACAGACCCCTACCCTTAAAAGCTGGTGATTTAGTGCAATTAGACACCATTCATCGAATGATCAGTGAGAAGAAACGATTGTATGTCTTTGTGCTCTTGGATGTGTATTCACGTTGGGTATATGCTTGGTCATCAGATCGAATGAATGGAGCAATTAGTCTTCGCTTTGTAGCCGAAGCACAGAAGGTTGCACCATTCCAGTTTGATATGCTTCAAAGTGATCATGGGCCTGAGTTTGGAAGATGGTTTGTATCACAGGTTAGAAAGAAGCATCGCTACACTCGGATTGGGAAACCGAATGATAATGCTCATATTGAGAGATTCAATAGAACCTTACAAGAAGAATGTCTAGATAAACTACCGAACGACGTTGAAACGATTAATTGTGAGCTGAAGAAATATCTGAGATACTACAATCACAAAAGATTACATATGGGTATTTCGTTGAAGACGCCCATCCAATTAATTACAAACCGATTCCAAGCTATTGGTTAGAAGACGATAACGCTCGGTATGGTTGTTTTGAGAGTACGGCTGTCTTTTCTGCTGAAAAGCACCTCGTTCTCGGACCAGTCGTCCTGCGAAAGCCTCTCAAAACAACCATACCTCGCTCCGCCTATATTTAATAGTTATCCGAGCGAAGCCCAGCCATATTGAAGAGGCTTATGGAGCCTGACGAGGCGAGTAAGAGGCAAGATTCTAGTAAGAATCTATGTCGTACTCTTCAATATGGCTGGGCGGAGTGATTTTTAGGATCATAAAAGGACGCGGTAGCGTCCCTATGCCTTGCTTCACGGTGGGCATCCCCGAAGTTTTTTATTTAAAGGTGGTTTACTTTCCACCTATGTCTCGGACAAAGAACTTTTATACCTTTCTGATTGATGCGTTCATTGCTCAATCGTTTTTGTTGTTTGGGCCCACCGACGAAGGACGTGTCCTCCGTCGGTGGGTACTCGACTACGATGCCGAGTTACTACCCGCGGCGCGTGAAGCGCGCGCGCTTCGGATCGTGTCCAGCCGGTCGTGCTGTTGTTGCCCGAGGCGTGTACGCCGGACGTGCCAACTGATCAAGGTCGCGGATGCGCCCGATGATCACATATCGCCGGTCGCTTGGGCTGAGCAATGTCATCACTTTCTCGGCAATGAAGAGCTCGACCGCAACTTCGTCCTGTCCTCCCGCTTCGGCCTTGTCGCGAAGCTGACCAATCAGGAAGTCTTCGGTCACTTGCGATGCCGACTTGGCGGCTTCTTCGGCCTGCAGAACAGCAGGCTTGAAGTCCACCCCATCGGCGAAGAAATTCACCTTGACTCGCTTCTCGGCCAGCTCGGCCTGAGTCTGCTCGGCCGACAGATCGAGGCTCTGGTTTTTCTCCTGCATGTACAGGATGAACCCGAGAGCTTCCTTCACGCGTTCTGCGGCGAGGCCGCGGTCAACGATCGGAAGGCTCGCCAAGAAGGCCTCGGCCTTTGCCTTGAGTGTCTCGAACAGGTTTACCGACACGGGCGTGATGGCCTTGCTGTCGGAAACGCCGTTGGTCTGGACTTCGCCTGCCTGCACCGCAACCGCGAGGTTGCGGATGATCGCGTCCTGTACCGCTTTGGCACAGGCGAAGAACATCGTCTGTACTCCGTCTGCCCACTTGGCAAACACGCGGGCCTTCGGCGTGTCGTCCTGCTTCGGCCAGATGGCCTGGGGCAGCGACAGGTCTTCCACCGGCGGAGCCGGGGGAGCGACTGGGACGTCGACGGCGACTGCCGCCTCGAACGTCTGTGCCAGGTCCGCGTCGCTAACACCCTTCAACCTCTGAACTCGAGCTGTCTTTCCCATGATGTCCTCCTCGTATCCGCGGTCTACCGCGGTCGAGAAGCTCCATCTCCTGTTTGGCTCCAGAACCCTGGTAAAGGATGCACATGGGCATCCAAAGCCACTAACAATTATACGACAGGAGAGAGCTCTTTGGGGCCATTTAAGCCACAAAGAGCTCTCTCCTGCTAAATTATGTAGTCATTTCAAAGTCCTAACTATATAGACATTATATATCAATCTTAGCTAAATGTCAATAGTAAAGCGCTCGGTGTAGCTATTTTGAGAGTACGACATAGATTCTTGCTAGAATCTTGCCTGTTACTCGCGCCGTCGCGCTCCGTAACCCTCTCAAAACAGCTGCACCTCGCTTAGCAGTTAATCTTGCCTAAGTATTAAAAAGGGGGCTCTTTTGGAGCCCCACGAAATGCCTGTCTTAATTGACTACTTCAACGCCCTTGAGCTCCCACTGAACGGTGGTAACCCGGGCGGTTGTCTTAGTGGGCTGTACGAGCCCGATAAACCTGACCATCTGGCCTGTCTCAAGTTTCATAAGACGTCTATCTGATCGAATCTCACTCCAGTGGACTCTTGCTACCTGACCTTGTTCGCCAAAGGCTACAAGGCCAAATTGCTGAGCAAGATTGTACCAGATTACTTTTCCCGTATTATTCTCAAACTTCTGAGGCTCTTGCTTTTTCTCAACTGGCCATAAAGCAATATCCGGTATTTCCGTCGTGACAACGAGCATTGCCGTATAGTATTGAAGAGACTCCCAGTTCGTGAAACCAGGATATTCAGGTAGTAGAACATTACCAGCCGCATCTTTATAGATCCGACTTTCGTTGGTCAGTTGGATCGTAAGAAAGAAGCCCATCTGATCATTTTCTTCATTGTATTGTGCAACAATGGCAATCTCCCAGAGTTGGAAAATTGTCTGGGCTTTTTCGTTGGAATAAATCCGTACTAGTTTAATGTGATTTGTCGGATATTTAGTAACACCCGCACTAAGCTTATTGGGATAAATTGGAACAGTATGCCGAAATAACTTCCAGTTATGCTCAGCTGGGTGTGAGGCAATTGGATGCAAGGTCTTTTCTCTGTCTTGATCCTGCCTCAAGACGAGATACCTGCCTTGTTCTGGCACAATCTCAATCACGAATATACCCGAGGTATAACTACCCAGATAACCATCGCTTCGGGGTGATACGGGTTTTGCGGGCGCGTCAATCGTTGATTTGTGCCATATCCTGATCTGGTCAATCTCATCGAACAACCCAAGAACTCTTGCCTCGGTAGCCATGAGAATCTCCTTGTTAAGGGACAGTGAACGTGGCAGTAATATACATGAAAAAAGCTAGTATGTCAAACTGCCAAACCTAAGACTTTTAATCATACGGCTGTATTCTCTACTGAGATTTCGCCCCTGCCTGCCGGCAGGCAGGTCTATCTCGAAAGCGATTCTAGTCGGGCTAAAGCACCGACTAAGAAACTTCGCTTAGACCGTCGCGCTACGATAGTCTCTTAAAAGTCTTAGGCTTGGCAACTTATCAAGTCTATTAGATGCCAACAAAGCCCAGTCATTTTAAATAGACTTACAGAGAATGACTGCGTTTATATCAAGACGGAGTCCGGCTGTATTGAAGAGGCTTACGGAGCCTGACGAGGCGAGTAAGAGGCAAGATTCTAGCAAGAATCTATGTCGTACTCTTCAATACAGCTGGACGTAGTCTATTTACATCGTGTCATTCAAGGTGACTGGGCGGAGTTGCTGAGATCTAAGCTTTCTTATCGAGGGTAAGAGTTAATTTGTGCTCTTTAGCATCAATGGTAACAATCGCAAAATCATATTCTTTGCCGGCTTCAATAGCCGTATCGCCAAATTCTGAAGAGGGGACAAAGCCAATAATATTGCCAGTGCCTTCGATCGGACTTTCTAGTTCAACAAATGCACCAGTGTTCTTAGTCTTAATAACTTTCGTGTTTATTTTCTGTCCGACTTTATATTTCTCTTCAATCTTAAGCCAGGGGTCTTCTTTTAATGCTTTCAATGACAGAGAAACGCGTCCGCCGTCGAGGCTTATAATCTTGGCGCTGATCTGATCGCCTGAATGTAATAATTCACGAGGGTCTTCGATAAACTTCCAATCAATTTCTGAAGAATGAATCAAGCCATCAAGTGTGTCGCTTAATTTAACGAAGGCGCCAAAGTCGGTAACTTCTGTAATAGTGCCAGAAACAATATCACCGACGGTAAGTTTAGATAATTCAGCTTTGACGACTTCATCTTGAATGGCTTTCTCAGAAACAATCAATTTGTTTTCAGCTTCAGAGAAATCTAAAACTTTAACTTTAAACTCTTGTCCTTTGAATTTTTGTAAAGCCTGTACGATCTTAGTCGTATCTCCGCCTTCTACTTTCGGATAATGTTCTCCAGAGAGCTGAGACAACGGCAAGAAACCCTGAACACCGCTTATCTCGATTATTAATCCACCCTTGTTGATATTAATAATTTTAGTATTAACTACTTCGCCTTTGTCTTTGATCTCTTTAATGTCTTGCCAGGCAGTTGTGGCTTGAGCAGCGCGTAAGGATAGCTCGCGATAGCCGTCGTCATTTTCGAGTTCGAGCAACATAGTTGAAACCTTGTCTCCAACCTTTAAAACTTTCATTCTGTCGGGATTATCGTAAAATTCTCCCGGGTAAACTATGCCAATACCAACCGATCCAAGATCAATAAGAACATTAGCTTTCGAAGTATTGATGACTTCGCCGTTTAAAATACTACCCGGTTTCGGCAAATAAAACTCCTCCTTGGAAAGGAGTTCTTTCATAGATTTAATTGAGGAATTTGAGATATTCATTATTCCGCATTCTCAAACATCTGACCATAGTTTTTTGCTATGTGCCTGATCTCCGAGGTTAGTTAATGCCGATGCGGTCCCTAACTTCCGTTTAAAACAACAGAAGCGGTATACATAAGCACGAGTAGCTTACATTATATCATCTCAATCGTCAAATCAGCGCTCGATGTGGCTATCTTGAGAGTACGGAATAATTTCTACTGAAATTTTCCTCATTCTCGAACCAGTCGTCCTGCGAAAGCCTCTCAAGATAGTCACACCGCGCTTATGATATGGCCCAATGCAGGATGTGGTATCGACACTACACCACGATAAATGGTATAATTAGCGCGAGGTATCCATGAAAAAGCATGACGCTTGGACAGGAAAGAAGCACCGATCGCATCTCAGCGGTCGGCGCTACCTTCGACATCCAGGGTTGAAGGATGCTCTCGTGAAGCAGGTTCGACGACTTGAAGCCGAACTTGTGAAACCACCGGCTGGGGCTCAGAAATGAGCCCCGCTTTTTATTTAAGGCTATTGAAAAATTATGAGAATTTGGTAGAATATAGGTAATGAATATCTCATGGTACGGACAAAGCTGTTTCCGATTGGAAGCCAAAGAAGGCTCTATTCTAATAGATCCGTTTGATAAAGAAATAGGTCTTAAGCCACCCAGAGTAAAGGATGATCTAATTTTGGTTACTCATCAGCATCACGACCATAATAATATAGAAGGAGCTAATCCCGAGGCATTTGTGATAACCAATCCGGGTGAGTACGAAAAAAATGGTGTTTATGTCCAAGGCATTATGTCTTTTCATGACAAAACTGAAGGCAAGGAGAGGGGACTAAATACAATTTATATAGTTAGAGCTGAAGACGTAACAATTTGCCATATGGGTGATTTTGGCGAAACCAAGCTAAGCGATAAACAGATAGAAGCTATTGGTGATGTAGATATCTTAATGATTCCAGTGGGCGGTTTTTATACCATAGACTACAAAGAGGCAGTTGAGATAATAAGTCAAATTGAACCTAAAATTATTATTCCCATGCACTATAAAGTAAAAGATCTAAAATCAGATAAAATTGATGGTGTAGATAAATTTATAAAAGAATTAGGGTTGACCCCAGAAAAGGTCGATAAATATAAAGTAAATAAAAAAACATTACCAATGGAGGAGACAAAATTGGTCGTGTTTGATTTAATCTAATGTCTATTCTAGAAGAGATCCGCCAACAGCCAAAACATATTAGAGAAATAATGTTTGGTTTCTGCGTGATCACAACTATATCAATAATTGGTTTGGTCTGGTACAGATCGTTTGAAAAGAATTTATTTGTATTGTTGAATCCTAGCGATACGATAAATCAAAACCAATATGCTCAGGCTAATTCTAGCCTGCTTGGTGATATCGGTAGCACATTTAAGGATTTGAGCGGAACGATATTTGGTTTTGTAGGCGTTGATAGTGGTAGTAAGGATCAAGATGTTAAGAATAATCAGAATCCTGCGGTTGAAAATAATAAAGGCTATCTTCTACCGTTATCGGGTCAGAAATAATAATGAGGGTTATTAACTAATACTGGAGCTGACGTTCCAGTACTGATTATTGACCCATTATTTATGAATGAAGAAACAAAAAATATAAAAAATAGGGAGATTATCGATGAAATGCAGAAGTCGTACTTAGATTATGCGATGAGCGTAATTGTAGCACGAGCTTTGCCGGATGTACGTGATGGATTAAAGCCAGTTCACCGCCGAATATTATATTCAATGCATGAAATGGGCTTACGGCCTCAGGCAAAATTTAGAAAATCGGCAACTGTGGTGGGTTATGTGCTTGGTAAATATCATCCTCATGGCGATACGGCAGCTTACGATTCAATGGTTCGTATGGCTCAGGATTTCTCTTTACGTTATCCACTAGTGCATGGTCAGGGTAATTTCGGTTCGATTGATGGAGACAATGCCGCAGCCTACAGGTATACCGAAGCAAAATTGGCTCCGATTACAGAGCAGCTCTTGTCTGATATAGAGAAAGATACAGTTAATTTTGTAGATAACTATGATGGCTCAACAACGGAGCCAGTTGTTTTACCGACAAGGATTCCTAATCTTTTAATAAACGGCTCGATGGGTATTGCTGTAGGTATGGCTACGAATATTCCACCGCACAATCTTACGGAAATTTTAGATGCCCTAGCTTATTTAACAGAGAATAAAGAGGCTGATGTTAAGGATCTGATGCAGTTTGTGAAAGGTCCAGATTTTCCAACTGGTGGAGTTATATATAATGAAGGCGATATCGTGAATGCCTATGCTACCGGCAGGGGACCAATCGTAATGCGTGGCAAGGCCGATATTGTTGAGAATAAGAAAGGATTTCAGATAATTGTTTCGGAAATTCCTTACCAAGTTAATAAGTCAGAGCTTATTAAGAAAATGGCTGACTTGGTGAAGGATAAAAAAATGGAGGGTATTAAAGATATACGTGATGAATCTGATCGAGAGGGTTTGCGTATTGCTATTGATCTAAAACAGGATGCTTATCCCAGGAAAATCTTAAACCAACTCTTCAAATATACCGAGTTACAGAAATCTTTCCACTTTAATATGCTGGCATTGGTTGATGGTATTCAGCCTCAGACATTGAGCCTGAAGGCGATGCTTGAGAAGTTTATTGAGCATCGGAAAGAAGTAGTTACTAGGCGTACTAAGTTTGAGTTACAAAAGGCTAGAGATCGCGCGCATATCTTAGAGGGCTTAAAAAAGGCCCTAGATCACATTGATGAGATTATAAAAATAATCAGAGCGTCGGCATCTAAAGAAGAGGCGTTTGTGAATTTAATAAAAAAGTTTAAGTTTTCTGATCTACAAGCCACGGCAATTTTAGAAATGAAATTACAAGCACTAGCTGGTCTCGAAAGGAAGAAGCTGGAGGATGAGTTAAAAGAGAAAAAAGCCCTGATAGCATATCTCGAAGATCTATTAGCCAGTCCGAAGAAAATGCTGGGTGTTATAAAGCAAGAATTTATTGAGATTAAAGACAAATATGGCGACGAACGAAGGACTAAAGTGGTTAAGTCACAATTAAAAGAAATTGGAGAAGAAGAATTAATTCCTGAAGAAGATTCTTTGTTTATGATTACTCATGGCGGCTATATCAAACGCATGGCGCCAGATATATTGCGATCGCAAAAGCGTGGCGGCAAGGGTTTGATGGGCATGACAACAAAAGACGAAGATGCCGTGTCCCATTTCTTTATGGCTAACACTCACGATAGTGTATTATTCTTTACTAATTCTGGGAAAGTATTCCAGACTAAGGGTTATGAAGTACCAGAGGCGTCAAGACAATCCAAAGGTCGGGCGATCGTTAATTTTCTACAGGTTTCTCCGACAGATGTCATTACGGCGGTTGTGCCAATTCCTAAGGAATCAAAGGGTTTTCTATTCATGGCTACGGCCAATGGTGTGATTAAGAAAGTTGATATTGATGCATTTTCTTCTGTCAGGAAGAGTGGTATGATCGCAATTAAGTTAAAGGCTAGCGATGAATTAAAGTGGGTTTTAACTACTTCCGGCAATGATCAGGTTATGCTCGTTACTTCAGATGGAAGTGCCATTAGGTTCAAAGAAAAAGATGTTCGTCCAATGGGCCGAAGTGCTGGCGGAGTGATTGGTATTAGAGTAGACAAAGACAGTAAAGTTGTCGGCGCTGACGTTGTCCCATCTGGCGTTGAGAAAGGCCTTAAAGTTTTAACAGTGATGGAGAATGGTTACGGAAAAAGAACTGATGTCAGGTTTTATAAAGTCCAGAATCGTGGTGGTAAAGGCATTATGACTTCAAAAATAACATCGAAAACGGGCAACCTAGTCTCTGGCCATATTACTTCTGAGGAGAATAAAGAATTGATAGCCATGTCTAAAAAGGGTCAAACAATTAAGACGGAGATTAGTAGTGTATCAATTTTGGGAAGGGCCACTCAGGGCGTGCGAATCATGCGAATGGAGATTGGAGATTCTATAGCATCTACGGTGGTAGCTTGATCTACTGAGAGTGCAGGATTATAATTAGTGTAGCTAAAAATACCTTCGATGGTCGAGCGAAGGAATGCCAGGAAGAGCGTTGATTTAAAAATAATCGTCTATAAATATAATGAATAAAAAAATATTGGTAAGTGTATTAGTCACAGCAATAGTAGTTGGCGTTGGCGTATGGATATTCAAGGAGAGCCAAATAACTAAAGTAAGAAGCAGATCTATCGTTGGCTTCGAACTATTAAATAACTTGAGTAATGCGAAAACCGTCGTAGAGAAGAATAAGGCAATCAAGGATGCGCAGGTTCAATACGATAAGATAGATTCTATGAGTGTATTTAGTTTCAGTAATTCAAGCGCAAAACTTGCATCTGAGGAATCCGGTGGCAGTGGAGGGGTTAATATAGGAGGATGGGGATGGGTGACTTTTAATTGTGTCTTTGCTTCGGGCGGTGAAATGCTAGCATGTGACTAAACTGTTAGATTGATCGCGCTAAGAAACCTCTATCGAATCTTATTTGATAGAGGTTTCTTGCTATTTATTATTACTGATATAATAAGATTAATGAAGATTGCATCTGAAATAATGAGTAAAGAGATCGTATCAGTTACTCCAGATACGCCATTGATCGAGGCAGTTGATTTGATGATAAAGAATGGCTTTACTGGATTGCCAGTTATTCAAGGTGGATTCTTGATTGGGACCTTAGTTAATCAAGACTTGATTGTCAAGGGTACTTCTATTCATTTGCCGACTTTTATAAAATTATTCGGACATCTTAATTTGTATAAAAAAGATGCTAGTTTGATCAAGGAAAATTTAAGAGGGGTCTTAGGTCTCAAAGTTGAAGACGTGGTGGGGAGAAGCTTTTTTGCAGTCAAGGAGGATGATTCAATATTTAAGATTACAGATATTTTTATACAGAGTATGGGGCTAGATCCGATACCAGTTATTGACCAGTCAAAGATATTGGTGGGCATAATCCGTAAAGAAGATCTTCTTAAAGTACTCGGTGACCGCGAAAGAGATGTGCGTCTAATTGATGATGTAAGCCAAAAAGAGAAGAGTGTGAATTTATTTTTAGAAAAGTTTAGCAATCAATTTATGCTGGTTAGTAAGCGACGAGCAAGATTTTGGATTATTGCTAGTATTTTATTTGTTGTCGTCGGTTTTGTTATTGCATTCGCATTAATTCTAAGAATCAATAAGTAATCTAATTAATCATTGTCAGCGAAGCCCAGACATGTTGAAGAGGCTTACGGAGCACGACGGTCTGAGAGGAATGTTTTAGTGGATAACTGTGTTCTTGGGATGCTTTAGGTGTGATAAAATTAAGATAATGTCACAATATAATGAAGGTGGTTTAATCTCTCCGGAAAATCTAATTCCACAGCTTAGCATTATGTCTGGTATGCAAGTAGCTGACTTTGGTTGCGGTTCTGGTCATATGACTATGGCTCTTGCAAGGATAGTTGGTAAGGATGGTTTTGTAAGCGCAGCTGATGTCCAGAAGAGTGCCCTGGAGACTGTCAAGAATAAAGCAACAGTGCTGGGCCTAGAGAACATTGGCTATATCCATGCTGACCTCGAGGTTATCGGCAGTACGAAAATTAGCGAATTAACCCAAGACGCAGTTTTTATTTCTCAGGCATTATTTCAGTCAAAAAAGAAAGAAGAAATACTAAAAGAAGCTTTAAGGATTATGAAGACTGGGGGATTATTAATAATGATAGAGTGGAAAAAGGGAAGCGGTGGACTTGGGCCACCAGATGATTTACGTAGCAGTGAAGATCACTTGAAATCTATATCTGAATCAATAGGTTTTCATTTCGAGAAGAATCTGAGCGTAGATAAGTTTCATGTTGGTTTAGTATTTAAGAAATAAATTGAATAATAAAAAACTATATCTGATTATCGGCGGAGTAGTTCTTGTTATATTTTTTGTTGTTGTTTTTTTGATTGTAGGGAACATTGGCGGTGGGACTGGTCAAAAGGTTACACTCTCGTTTTGGGGTGTCTATGATGATCGTAATGCGTTCGAAAGAGTTATTCAGAATTTTCAGACAGCCAATCCCAGTATCAAGATTATCTATACGTTGATGCCCTATGAGGGCTACGAACAGGAATTAGTGAATGCTTTGGCGGCTGGCACGGGGCCAGATATATTCATGATCCAGCATACCTGGCTACCTAAGCATGGAGACAAATTAGTTGCATTGCCAGCTAAGATCCCAGGTGAGAAACAGCCATTGATGACTGCCAAATCTTTCAGAGATCAATATGTTGATGTGGCTTACGACGATCTTGTTCAAAATGATCAAATATATGCCCTACCTCTTTATGTCGATACCCTGGGCCTTTACTATAATCGGGACCTATTCAATACAGCAAACATTACTCGTCCGCCTCAGAACTGGGATGAGTTCAATACTGACGTAGAATTATTAACCAAGTTGGATAGTTATGGCAATATCATCCAATCTGGGGCCACAATTGGTACAGCTAAAAATATTAATCGTTCAACCGATATTTTAATGTCTTTAATGTTACAAAGCGGAACCAATATGGTAGATACCGATAGGACTCAAGCTACGTTCGGTGCCAATGTCGACGGCATGGCCGTTGGTGAAAGAGCGCTAAAATACTATACGGATTTTGCCAATCCAGCAGTCAAGACTTATTGCTGGAATGATAGTCAGCATTATTCGGTCGACGCTTTTACTGAAGGTACGGCGGCGATGATGATTAACTATTCTCATCAAGTAGCCAATTTAAACGCAAAAGCGTCAAAGCTAAATTTTGGAATTGCACCACTACCGCAAATTAGTAATACCGATATTAAAAATTATGCTAATTATTGGGCTGTAGCCGTTGCCAATAAGTCCCAATCACCAAACGAAGCTTGGAAATTTATCACCTATCTTACCTCTAAAGAAGGGGCTACCGCATATTTAGCAGATACCAATCGACCATCGGCACGAAGAGACATACTTGAATTGCAAAAACAGGATGACAATCTCGATGTCTTTGCCAGTCAGGCATTAACCGCTAAGTCTTGGTATCAGGTTGACGCACCATCTATTGAAACAATTTTTGCCAACATGATTGATGATGTAAATTTTCACAGACAAAGCACCAGGGATGCTATCCAAAGTGCCGAATCAAAAGTTTCAGTATTAATGAGTCAACAAAGAAACAGAGATGGCCAGTAAGAGTATAATCATATTTTTAGCCGTCATTGCTTTGGTTTTTGTTTTGGGTACTAATGTTGCCTCTGCTGTCAGTTGGTTCCCGATCGTTCAATGTGGCGTTAATAACCCACCAGCTGATCATCCAGAATTTGCAAATCCTTGCAGTAGGTGCGATCTGTTTAAATTGGCGCGCAATTTAATGGATGCTCTAGTTGAAGGGCTTATGCCACCAATTGCGGTGATCATGTTTATGTATGCTGGTTTCTTAATTCTTCTGGGCGGTGCTCTGCCGGCCCAGGTTAAGAAGGGCCAGAGCATATTTACGGCGACAGCGGCTGGAATTGCGATTATGCTGGTTGCGTGGATTGGGGTTAATTTTTTAATAAAGAGCCTTGCCGTTGATGATATATCCGATAATTGGTTCACGATTACCTGCTCGGAAACTGTATCTGGGGCAGGGACGGGTACTGGATCGGCCCCGGTACCAGCTCCTGGACCAGGGGCAGGGACCGGAACCGCGTGTCTTTATACTGGAAAAAATTTGTGCGACAACGAACAGCCACAAGGTGGATGCTCTAATTCCAGTTGTTCTCAGTATAGCTCAGCTATTGCTCAATATGCCGGTGGTACAGCATCAGCTAATTTGCTTAAGGCAATAATGGTATCTGAGTCTAGCTGTAATGTTAAGGCAAATAGCGGTTCGTCTTTTGGCTTAATGCAGTTAAGGCCAGAAACGGCAAAAAATTATGCTAATAAATGTGGCGTCAATCAGGATATAACGGGAGCATGGTTAATGGATCCTGCTAATGCTAATAATAGTATTTGTTTGGCTGCGGAATATATCAGAGCGACATCACAAACTTGTCCCGCTACCCGTGATCTGATTGCGGCATATAATGGAGGAGCGGGTGCTTGCGCTAATTCAGTCGACTGCGCTGGGGCGAACTCTTGTGGTGGTGGTGCAGTTAAAAAATGGGAGTGCCTGTATGATAATAGTACTCATACTATGTGTAATACTGGTTTTGACGAAACTCGAGGTTATGTAAGAAAAGTATCTTATTGTTTAGCTAATCCTGGATTTTGATGAAGAAAATATTTTTAATTTTATCATTGCTCTTATCCGTAACCTTTGCCAGGGGAGATATCGCTCAGCCAGACAGTTACTATTATCAGTTCCATCTATATTATAATAATGGTGCATTGATGGCCGACAGAGATTTTGAGTATATCTATGATGTAATTCCGGGGCTATATGTCCAGCCAGAGATACAGACTGCCTATCCATATATAGCAGAAGTTATAAGCGTTAAGGGCGTGAAGCTTACAGAAATCAAATTTGATCCTGGGTTAACGTTGGTAGGAAAAACTGCAGGGAAATTAGTGATTGCCTTGCCTTATTTTGCTAATGCCAAAGACGTTAATATTTATGACAATCAGGAAAAGATATTGATAAGTATTCCTGTCGGCGAGACGTCATTCTGTAATGATGATAAAATTTGTGATTCAGACGTGGGTGAGAATTACAATAATTGTCTCAATGACTGTACTAGCTCATCGTTATTAGCCGTGACGCCGTCGCCTTCGACGATGGCTGCTCCCGAAACTGGCAAGACAAGTTCTTTGCTTAGCGCTATACTATACATATTGGGCGGGCTAGTCATAGCCGGAGGATATTTCGGCTGGCGCTGGTACCAAAAAAGGAATTTTAATAATAATATTATTCAATGAGAAGACATATCATTTATCTAGCGATAGCCATAGCCATAATCTGGATCGTCCCGATGTTATCGTCGTATGCTAATGCTGCTACGTGTCAATTAACAAATATCACTTGGACGCAAGAAAGTGCCAAGATAGGGGATTTGGTAAAGTATAAAATTGATGGCAAGAATTGCTCACTAGAGAAAGTGCATGTTGTAGTTTGGAGTGACCATTCGGGATCGTCAGATACAAGAGAGGCAGAATTTGATGTTTACTTTCCTAGAGAAGGTGCCGTGTTTATCTCTGACTGGAGAGTGGCTAATTCTAATCCCTTTACAAATGCCAGCCTTTATTTAGTAGCTAGTATTAACTCATCTGGATCGGGTACGTCTGTTGATTCCAGTAAAACTGGGACTATAAAATATCTGAAAGTTGCTCCTGTTATTGATCAGAATCCAACTGTTACGATTACCGATTTCAGTATTACACCGATCACAATTCCAGCAAATGAAGCTACTAGGCTGAAGGTAACATTCAAGGCGAAGGTTGATTCACCGCTTTATTTTATCGCTAGATGTTCGGGGGTGCAGGCATTTATGATTGATGGCGCGGGTAATAAGGTTTATACGCAAGCCATTAAGCCGGTTAGTGCGACAAATCCTAACTATTCTTTCGATTTTAATCACGATTATACCGCCGGCGGAGACGGTGTCGTAGCTTTTAGAGGTAAATTAGAGTGCATAGGAAGTGCTATTGTCGTCCTGCCCACCTCATCATCTGTGCCTATAACTATTGGTAAGGGTGGTGGAACCGGAACTGGCAATACTGGAGCGCCAGGGACGCCCGGTACAACACAGAATTATCAATTTACGGTGCCTAATTGGCTTAAGGGTCAGCCGAGTAGTTTGACAGATTTACTGGATATTATTGCTAAGTGGTTGTTTAATCTAGCCATACCCGTGGCCGTGGGTTTGATTATTTGGGCCGGCGTATTATTAATGACAGCTGGCGCCAATCCCGCAAATGTTAAAAAAGGCGGCGCTATATTAAAATGGGTGGCCATTGGTCTTGCCATTATATTCATTAACAAAGGCTTTATTAGTTTGATCAGGAGCGTTCTTGAGCTTGGAAATAAATAGTAAAATGAAAAATTTTAAAAGATTTGCATACATTATCGGAGCACTAATACCCTTTATCGCTTTAGCCGAAGATATGCCAGAATACGACTTAACTATCCAAAATATATTTGCTATAATTAACGGGTTAGTATGCTGGGCGGCAAGAATGTCTTATTTGTTAATGATCGTGATGCTGGTATATTCTGGCGTCATGTTTTTCTTAAGCAATGGCGAGCCGGCGAAAGTAACTAAGGCAAGAGAAGGTCTAAAATGGGTAGCTATTGGCATCGCTGTTGTGTTGGCTACCTATACCATCATTGCTACGGTAGCCAATGCCGTCGGGGTACCTGACGTTTCTAGATTCTTACCACTTCATTGTTAATAAATAAATACGAATAAAGGAATATGAATAAAAAAATTGGAATTAGTTTACTAGGTTTGGTCGCTGTTGTTATGTTATTCGGACCTGCAGTTTACGCCGTTGATTCCTTGCCATCGGGTACTCCGATAACGTTGGGAGAGATTTATGATACGATGAGATTCGTGGCTACTACGATTATGCTTATGAGCATGGTCTTTGCGGTCATTTGGTTTATATGGGCTGGCATTAAATATATGACGGCTGGAGAAAAGGGTGTTGAGGCGGCAAAGAAAATGTTTTGGAATGGTGTATGGGGAACAATGATAATATTAGGCGTAGGCGTGATTATCAGAACAATCGCAGCCCTAGTGAATAGAAGTTTTTTCTGGTTTTAATAAAAATAAGTTAATTATTTATTATTTGAAAGGAGGTGGATTTATGGAGAAGAGAAAAATATTTATAGCGATAGCATTATTGGTTGCCCTGGCGCCGTTATTTGTAAGCGCGGCAATTTTGCCGACTCCAAGTCCGGCGGTGGGTGGAAACCCAGTAACGTTAAATGAGATAGGCGATACGATTCAATTAATAGCTCGATGGCTCATTGTTATATCAGTAGTTATTGCTGTTATCATGATTATTTGGGGCGGTATTATGTGGATGGCAGCCCGCGGAGATGACAAGAAAGTTGAAGCTGCAAGAAAAACGATATGGAATGGTATCTTCGGTGCCGCGATCGTTCTGGCCGTTGGTGTAATTATGCAAACAATCGCGTCGGTCGTTAATAGGGGATTCTTTAATTAAATAAAGGGAAATGTAGGGCGGCCGTCCCGAGCTTGGCGAGGGATGGCCGCTTTTCGTAGACTGACATGGAGATATTTATTGCGTATTCGTTATTAACATTTCTATTACTTGTTCAGGTAGGCGTGACGGCCTTGCTGGTATTGTATATGGTTTCATGGGTGCAATCGGCTTATAAAGGTGCGCCATTTGTTCCTAGTAGAAGAGAACATGTTAAAGAACTGCTCATTTTCGGAGGGCTTAATCGGTCTGATGTTGTTTGTGATCTCGGATGCGGTGATGGTCGCATTCTTATCTCTGTAGTTAATGACTTTAATGTCACAAAAACTATTGGTTATGAGATTGCGTTTTGGCCTTACTATATAGCATGTCTTAAAATAAGAATCCAGAAATTAAATGACAAGATAATTATACGCAGAAAAGATCTTAGGGTTGCTGATTTGCAAGGAGTCTCTTTCGTTTACGCATATCTTTTTCCTAAGATAGTAGATGTAGTAGCTAGTAAAATTGAGAAAGAGTTGTCTCTGGGAAGTAAAATACTTGTGCTTAGTTTCCCGATAGATATTAGAAAACATGAAAAAATGCGATTGATTAAGTCAGAAAAAATAGGTAAGATAACAGCGTATCTTTATGAAAAGATATAATAAGCTGGGATGGTGAAATTGGCAGACACACTAGCTTTAGGAGCTAGCGCTCGCAAGAGCATGGGAGTTCAAGTCTCCCTCCCAGCACTGATGAGTTCTCTACTGGTGGCTCCATTAAAAGTCTTATTCTTCAATTTTTTGTTATTAGACAGAAGAAACCATCTCTTCAGAGCTTGCGCAGGTGTTTTGGCAAGTCATATGTGCCAATAGGCTATATAAGAAGGTTCCGTCTTCTTAGGCGGACAAAACACCGAGCATGCAGATAGTATTTATCGGCTGGGATAAATAACTATCGGTCTGGAAGAGGTGGTTTTTCTAAAGAGGCTACTCTAGTGGATTTTTCTCAAGAGGATAGAGAGATGGTGAGCGATAGTTCGAATCAAATCGTTCATTTTTGATAGTACCATCGGCATAGACTGTTTCTCTAGTGAAATAAGCCTTCATGGAACCGTCTGGTTGAATGTCATATTGGATTGGGGCAGTAACGGAAACTTTACGACCGTCGTCGTGACCGTATATTTCGAATGATATCTTAGTTCCAATAGTTTTTGTCTGAAGAACAATATGCCGATCGGAGTTATTCATAAATTTTAAATCTGTTATGCCGGGATAGATAGTGGCGTCAAATCCTTGAGGATTATAATATTGGACAGGAAAAGCATGAGGTTTTCTTTCCAAGATTGGGAAACCAGCACTAATCGCGGCACGAAAAAGAGTTGTAGATACTTGGCATATACCACCACCTAATTCGTATTGTAATTTCTTATCTTTAATGACCTTCTCCTCGGCGTATCCATCTTCTGCTTCAACTGAACCGAGTATGGCATTGAAAGAAAACTCTTCTTCCGGTTTCAAAATTAAGCCGTTAAATCTTCTGGAAGAGACTTTTATATTTTGAATTCTGGCTGCACTTGAACCTGAGAAATTTGATTCACCGTAACCGATAAGAGTGTCAATTCCAAGGGCATTTACTTTGTCTAGAGTTATCTCTGGCTCGGTCTCGGTTATTGATAGAGAGGCGGTTATATCACCGGACAGAAGGGCACTCTGAATATTATCGGCAGAAGCCTCGATGTCTAATACTCTGCCAGAAATTGCTGGAGAAAAGATTACGGCACGGCCATCTTTAAATTGAAAACGAGCATCGGTTGGTTCGCGATTGATATTTGGGGCGATAGATTGGACATAATCCAACACTAAAGTATGCTTAATTCGAACATCACTCAATCCTGAATAATTTCTACTATATTTTTCAGTGAAGTCTTTAATCTCAGAGCCCTTTAATTTAATAATTTTATCTTGGATACTGATTGTTAAGCCGGTATTAAATAGGGGCGTAATTTTATTTTCTAATTTCTGGGTAGTAATCTTAGCATTTTCAGGCATCTGATTCCTGGCGTAATAATATATGCCAAGTTGGAAGCTTGCGAATATAAAAATGCCAGCTATCAATAACTGGTAAGATAATTTATTTAGATTTACTCTATTCCGTAAAGACACGTTATTCGGAGATCTTAATCTTCTTGGTCCTAACTTTATCTAGGCGGGGGAGCCTAATGGTTAAGATCCCGTTGCGTACGGCGGCTTTGGATTTATCGGAATCAACCTCTATAGGAAGTATTATTGAACGAGAGAAGGGGCCCCAATAAAGCTCTTGATGGTAGTAGTCTGGCGATTTAATATCTTCTTCTGGCATTCGACGACCACGGATTGTAACCATATCGTTGGTAACCGAAATATCAATATCTTCTGGCTTAGCTCCAGCAATGGCCGACTGAATGACAATTTCATCGTCAGTCTTAAAGACATCGACAGTCAGCTGACCCTCGGGCTGATTATTGGATTTATTATTTTCTTTTCTAACTGCGAGGGTGGGCTCGTAATTTGTTTCTTCGAAGAAATTTGGCATATATAATATTTTACCAAAGATAACAGTTAAACGCTAATAGCCCGGTCTGCCAGGGACTTTGTCTTATTGTGATGGTCTCTGGCTTTATAGAACAATATTGAAACCAATATGCCCATAAAGCCTAATAGAATTAACGAGGTTAACAATCCACGAATAGCCTCGGTATTGGATAAAAACAGGTTAAATGCGAAATGGAAGAGCGAACCTATTAGTAGGCCAACAATGATTAGCTTTTTCTTGTGATTTTGGAAAAACCAAGACATCGCTAAGAAATAGCCGACTATCGCCGACGATAGGGCATGGAGTAGCGTGGCTCCCAGAGAACGCAAAGCAATCGTTTGATATGCAACTACGATTTGCTTACTCGTGGCGTCAAATAGATTACCCTCTGGAATTATTTTAAAAAGAAAAAGAATATTCTCAATGGCGGCGAAGCCCAAAGCGGCGCAAATCATATAGATCATACCGTCTACGGGTTCATCAAATTCCGGACTTCTGATGGCAATGAGCATGACACAGTAAAATTTAACCACCTCCTCAATAGTCGCAGCCCAAAAGACATAATTTAGAGATGGCACTGCTGTTCCACATTGTGAAGTAAGTACTGAGCAGTAAACTAATTGGAAAACAATTGCCACGGGTGAGACAATGATACCCATTAAAAAAGTCTTTGTTATCAAATATTTCGGCTCAGGGTGGCAATCTTCACGACGGAAAAAAGAAAGCCAAACAAGGCTCGGTAATATTCCAACAAGGACTAGTAGGCCCATACCAATAATAAGAGACGAGTCCACCTGTTAAGTATAAAGCAAATAACGATAAATTAAAATTCACAATTCGACAAAATCTTGACTAAATATTTAGATATACTATCCTAGGAGAGGTTTTTTAACAGAAATGAGTAAGCGATGTCAGAATTCCAGACAGTTGAAGAAAAGCTCTATTATCTGGGCAAGCGATATACGGGATCAAATATGGCTCCAGAAAGGTACTTTAAGCGGATGGAGGGTGATACCCTCAAGCGTAGACTTTTAGCCGACAGTATCCTACATACTAACAAACTAAGGTTGTGGTGGATTAGAATGGGGCATCGTAAATTTATTGGTAAGGTATGGGCTAAAGGTCATACTGACTATATCGATTATTACTTATTCTGGTGCGACCAGTGCAAGAGTTTTCAGGTTGATTATGTCCATGGAGATGACGACTATACGCTCTGTTATTGTCAGATAGCGACTTCTAAATAGATAGATTGGCATCCATTGATATATTCCGCCATTTATTGGCGGTTTTTTTGTGCTTAAATTCGTAGTAACCAGCGATAGCGATCATTGTGGCATTATCAGTTGTGTATTTCATCTCTGGGCAATAAAAGACAAAATCACTGTTTTTGCAGGCAGAGAGTAATTTTTCTCTTAGCCTACTATTGGCCGAGACGCCACCAGAAAGCATGACTGATTTTACTTTATACTCACGAGCGGCTTTGATCGTTTTTTGTACGACAACGTCGGTTGCTGCTTCTTGAAAAGATGCAGAAATATCAGCTTTCGTATTCTCATTTATTTCAACTCCTTTTTCTTTTAAATCTCTGAGTAAATAAAGTACTGCCGTTTTAAGTCCCGAATAGCTAAAATTAAAATCCTTCGAATGAATCATTGGCCGAGGCAGGGGATATCTGTTAGGATTTCCTTTCTCGGCGTATTTGGAAATAATCGGACCACCAGGATAGCCCAAATCGAGAAGTCTAGCAACTTTGTCGAAAGCTTCGCCGATAGCATCATCAAGCGTCTCTCCGATGACTCTTTGCTGATTATATTTTTTCATCAAAGCTAATTCCGTGTGGCCTCCCGATACGATCAAATTCATTATTGGGAAAAGTTTATTTTCGTTAATTTTTTCGTTTTTCAGCCAATTTGAATATACATGTCCCAAGAGATGATTTACTCCGATAATCGGCAAGTTATTTTGCCAGGCTAAGGTCTTAGCAAAAGTTAAACCGATTAAGAGGGCTGGCCCAAGGCCTGGTCCGCGCGTGACGGCGATTAAATCAATTTCTTTTAATGATTTTAAATTAGCTTCTTTTAAGGCTAATTTGAAAACTTTACCAATATTTTTGGCATGTTCACGAGCGGCTAGGTTTGGCACAACACCACCAAACTTAGCATGTAATCTAACCTGCGATGAGACCACATTTGATAGGACTTTGATCTCATTTTTGGTACTTGCGTCTATAACGGAAACTGCTGTCTCGTCGCAAGATGTCTCGATTCCAAGTATTTTCATAGTATTGACCATATTACATTATTATCCTATTCTTTTCAAAGTTATTTGATTGAGGGATATATGGATAATCGAACGATAGACGTTGTCTCTGAAGGTAACGAAGATCTCGCTTTAGCGCTCAGGCTTATCTGGTCTAATGCTCCTAGTAGGGAAGCCACGCACTATAAAGTCGTACGACTTGCTATAAAGACAGAATATTTCAATCGAAATGGTATAGTAACTCATCATTTTACGCGTCTAGTAGAAGATCCCAAAGGAGTACCGACACTAATTCTCTTTTGGTCCGAAGAAGGAAGTGTTACCCAGCTACCATTCCCGCACAATCTCAAGAGATCAACCGAATTTGTCGAAGGCTGGCTGGAAAAAGTGCCTTTTGGTTCAGAGCCTGATCACGATGGTGACAATGAGAAAGGCTGGAGAGTATTTACGGAAGATTGGGGCCATGTCGCGGGTCATAATTACGCCATAGCTGGTATTCAGCCCGCATGGGCGATGTATGGAAAATAAAGGGGCATCAAGCCTCTTTTTTCTTAATTTTTATCAAAGCCAAAATTTCGATCGACTTTGCGACAGTCTCTCATTGGGGTTTTCAAATAGAATCTTTATGATATAATTTTGTAGTTATTATGGCCCTATCGTCTATCGGTTAGGACGCCCGGTTTTCAACCAGGTAAGAGGGGTTCGACTCCCCTTAGGGCTGCAAAATTATGAAACAAGAATTAAAACTTGAAACAGGAGAAGTAAAAATAGATTGGGCTCAGAAACAATTTCCAGATCAGGCTGGAGCGGTGCAATTCATTAAAGATTTTTGGATGCATATAAATCCTGGTGTTGGGGAAAGAATTGCTGGCTACACGGCCGAACAACTACGAGAATATACGATGGACTACAGAACAGTTTTGTCAGGCGTAGGAGTTACAATTTATCGAAATAATTCAAGTCCGTTTTCAACTGAAGTTATAGATTTCTTGGAAATAAAAGGCTTTATAAATTAGGATGACTAAAGTTTTTCAGTAGTCACTAGATACTCTGCGACCGAACGAAGGTGAGGGAGTACTGGGGCCAGTAGACCGAATGTGCAAACAAAAAACGGCATAAGCCGTTATACTACCTATTCTCTAGCCATTCTCGTAATTTTGAGTGATGCGTAAGTTTGATTTTAGTCGGAAAACTTTGGGGCTCAACGTGTATTAGCTCAATATCGTTAAGTAGTTTCGTAAAATGGCGTGATGTTGGTTGATGGATAAAGACCCATATTAACCTACAACCGCCACATGTTTTTGATTCTCTAACGCCACGATATTTCGGGTGCTTTTTGCATCGAATTATGAGTTCGTAACTACTAGCCTTGACTGCCATGAGGAATCCCTTGAATGAGCTGACGATAAGATAGCATATATTTTAGATAGTTCAATAGACCCAAAACCGCCCATCTGGGCGGTTTTGGTTGGGAGAGTTTTTTATGCCGACAAGATTTTCTTAAATACTTCTGGATTATGTTCAGCGAGATGAGCTAGGATTTTGCGGTCTATCTCAATATTGGCTTTCTTGAGTTGATCAATAAACTTAGAATAGGTAGTACCGTTAATTCTGGCAGCGGCATTGATTTTGATTTGCCATAATCTACGACTAGTTCTCTTTTTCTTTTTTCTGTCTTCGTATTGAAAAGTCCAAGCATGGAGCAATCCTTCTTTGGCTTGCCTAAATTTAGTAGATCTCGTCCACTTAAACCCCTTAGCATGTTTTAATAATCGTTTTCTTCTGGCATTGGCTGTTACGCCTCGTTTTACTCTGGTCATTTTATTAAATAATTAATATTTACTGATTAATGCTTTAATCATTTTATTCATTTCTCTAGGGGCCCTTACATCGCCGCGCTTGCTACGTGTTTGCTGACCGTTCTCTCTGGCATTAAAATGATTTTGGCTGGGCGGACGCTTCATAACTTTCCCGCTCCCAGTTATTTTGATTCTCTTTAGGAATGCTTTTTTGGTTTTCATCTTTTTATCGTTCTATTTTTTGATAATTACTGACCATCCGAATGGGGATCTCTTAATAGTATCTTGCATGGTGTGGCTTTCTTTTATTGTTGTAAGAAATGCGGTTAATTTCGTACGGCCCATTTCGGCTAAGCCTTTTTCTCTGCCCCGGAGAGTTAATTCAATCCTGACGATGTGGCCTTCTCTAAGAAACTCTCCAATCTGTTTTTCTTTGAATTCTAAATCGTGAGGACCGGTTTTAAAACCAACTTTCACGGTCTTGATCTCTTGATCTTTAGGCCTCTTGCCTGAGGCTTTCTCTTGCTTAGTCTTTTTGTACATATACTTCCCATAGTCCATGATTTTAGCAATGGGTGGCTGACTATTGGGGTTAACCTCAACTAAGTCTAAATCTCGTTCTTTGGCGATTTTTAACGCTTCAAAAGTGGCAATGATGCCCAACTGCTTACCCTCGTCATCAACGACGTCTAATTGCGGTACGCGAATCTGATTGTTGATTCTTAGTTGTTTAAGCAAAAGAATAAGTTACGATCGAGAACGATTCTAACATAGTAATTTGAATTTGAAAAGCCCCTAAGTACACATGAGTAATCGGGAGCTCAGATATTAAAAGTTTTTTCTAATCGGTGTTGTTTTTATAATATCGAAGGCCTCTTCTGCCGAATCAACAATTTTGTACAAACTCAGATCTTCTTTAGATATGGCTCGGAATTTTTCATACAGATATTCCTCAATCCATGTTGTCATTGGAATCCAGAATTCTTTACCGACAAGAATAATCGGAATCTTCGCAATTTTTTTAACCTGGATTAATGTTAACAATTCAAAGACTTCATCCATTGTTCCATAGCCACCCGGAAAATACACATAGGCCTGAGCATAATAGGAAAGCATAACTTTTCTAGTAAAAAAATAATTGAAGGCAACTGATCTGTCTACATATCGATTAATACGTTGTTCATTTGGGAGCTTGATATTTAATCCGATAGAGTTGCCGATGCCGTCATCCTTATTCTGGGTCTCTTCATTAGCTTCCCATGCTCCACGATTACCAGCTTCCATGATTCCAGGACCGCCACCGGTGATAATATCGAATCCTTCTTTAGCCAAGAGATACCCAAGTTTTTTGGCTTCCTGGTACCACTTGTCGTCTTCTTTAGTAACAGCTGACCCAAAGAAAGTGACAGACTTTTTCAAATTAGCCAAAAATTCCCAGCCCTCAACGAATTCGGCAATGATCCTAAATATGCGCCAAGGAAAGGATTCTCTAAAGTTTTTCTCTGGCAATCCTTCTGGTTCGATATTAAGTTTCGAGGCTGGTAGATTGTATTTCTCTTTTTCCATGTTATTTATAATTAGTTACTTTAATAATACCGATTATATCATATACTGCATCCTTAACAGATGTAACTTCTCCGATAATCGTAAGTTTCATGCCCGTAGATATCTTCCCATCTATGAAATCATTGGTATCGATGTCATTCAGCTTATAATAGTTATTTTCTTTTGTCTTTAATCCAATCGCGCAATCACTAGTTTGCGGTTGATTATTCTTAATTTTGGGTAAGCAAGTGATAGTTCCGGTAATTGTAATTTTGCCATTTAATGTTGACGGGGATGGGCTAGGAGTGGCACTTGGGCTCTGGGAATTGATATCTTCAGACGGCGCTACAACAGTTGAAGATTTAAAGAAGGCGATAGCTAAAATAAAGAGTAAAACGACTGCAAATAGAGATATAAATCGAAGTTTATGCATATAGACATTCTAGCATTTGCAATTAAAAAAACCACCTTATGGTGGTAGCTACTTCTTTTGAAGTGCTTTGACCCAAGCCATTCTTTGGGCTATGGCTTGATCATTGAGTTTTGCGGTAATTAATTCTCTGTCAAACCAGTTTCTTGACTGGAATACGATAGCCCGGTTTAGACATTCTGGCATTGAGTTATCTGTGGCCGGCGAAGGAATAGTCAGATTGACATATTCGAAGATATAATCAAAGTCCGTCGTTTTCAACAGGCGCAATGGTTTATTTTCACGAACTGTGCACCACTTTTGTTCGATCAAGGGTTCCGCTACCCACTCAATAGGATTAAGCACTACCTGGCCAATCCTTATCGTATTAGCGGACATAGTAGGTGAAGTTAGGTTATGTATGACAAATATTAGCCATGCGATGAGAATCAGGAGAAAACCGACGGTTAGTTTGCACGCTCTGTGTGACATATTTGATTCCTCAAAGAACTATGACTAATATACTCCGTAGTTCTAAGTTGTCAATAAATCTGCTATAACGGAGTAATGGATGGCCCAAACTTAAAGATTTTATACGAAGACAATCATCTTATTGCTGTTTTTAAACCAGCTGGTGTTTTAATTCAGGGAGATATTAGCGGCGATCGATGTCTAATGGATGAAGTTAAAGATTATCTAAAAGATAAATATAAGAAAAAAGGCAATGTCTTTTTGGGGCTAGTCCACCGTTTAGATCGACCAGTAGCAGGAGTTGTTCTATTTGCTAAAACTAGCAAGGGTGCATCAAGAATATCTGAGCAGATAAGAAATAGGGAATTCAGTAAAACATATTATGCCGTCATCTTTGGACACATTAATCCAACGGCTGGGAGATTAGTAGATCGATTAGAGAAAAATGAGGGCAGTCGAGTTGCTATTTTGTCTGACAAAGGCGAAGAGGCAGTTTTAGATTATGAGACCATTAAACGTGGCAAGATAAATTCTTTAATAAAAATTAATTTAATAACCGGTCGCTTCCATCAAATTAGAATTCAGATGGCTTCTAGGGGGCATCCAATAATAGGGGACAAGAAGTATGGTTCAGATATATCCTTGAATGATGGTCAGATTGCGCTCTGCGCTGTGGCCATTGAATTTAAAAAAGCTACTGAGGGCGAAATGATTAGTGTAAAGACAGATTATCCGAAAGAGTGGGAGGAGTTATTGTAGTATAAAAAAATCGAGATTAACTCGATTATCGTCGCTGGCTCCTGAATGGAACTTCGACGGAAATAATATCTCTGGATGTGCCACTCTCATCAACTATTAATCGCATGCCCCACGCATCGTTCCAGTAATAAGTTACATCTGTGCCATGCTTGATCAACCTTGTCACGACTTCTACCTTTGACATGCTAGCCGGCCTGGAAGCTTTGAGAACTCTCTCTAGCGTCTCACGCCATTCTTCCTCAGTCTCTGGTTTTTTTCTGTTTCGTCCAAAGGCATGCCATCTTTCCTTTAGTCGAAAAATTGCATGATGGTGGGCGATAATAGGTTTTGAAAGATCTATCGTGACTAGCATCTCTCTCACAATAACCATCCTTCCAAATTCTTGATTATAGGATACATCAAGTTCGGTAAAAGTAAAGGCTGATCTTTGTATATGGAGATGATCGGGAAAGATGGAAAACTCTGATAAAAAGCGTTTGCGTGTTAATAATAAAAGCCCGTGAATAGCGGGCTTGATCGTGGAAGTTATTGCCTAATCCGGATTCTATGGCGTATGGCATATAGGAAAGTGATTTTTGCCGAATCACCACATAACTTTTTTGCTTTTTTAAGTGCCGTAGCGTCATCTTTGGCCGAGATAACTTGCACCCCGCTATTTGACTCCATTACGTGCGGTCTCTCAACCTCATTCCAACCGAAGATGTATCTCATGGCATCTCCACGCTAAACTTGACGGCATTACGATAACATAACATTCAATAATTACAAGGGTCCAACTTTTATTTTTATCGCTCATTCTCACAGAACAAAAGCCCCAAATATTCGGGCTTTTGTTCTGTGACTTATATATGGAGATGATCGAGAAAGATGGAAAACTTTGATTTATAGTATTTACACCCATTTTATCAAGAACGTAGCGGTTCTTTAAATTAAAGAGCCCGCGTCGAGCGGCGTTGTGGTCAACGCGGGCTCTTCGCGGGCGGGACAGCTCTTCGTTAGCTCTTGAGGTGTCGGATCTTCTCGATAAAATCTTTCGGGCCGTACAGAGGGACGAACACGAACCGGACATCGCAGATTATACGACCGAGAAAGTCTCGTTCGCCGACGGTCCACTCGTCTTCCTGGTCTTCTACGGGGTGGCCACCTTTCTCCTTCATAAGTCGCTTCGCCTCCTCTTTCTCCATCGGTCCGAAGATCCCATCCACCGTTCCCGGGACAGGGAACTGTGGAAATGACCCGTCGGACCCAAGATCCAAGATCACACCTTTCATGTCGTCCTCCTAGGATATACAAATTATACCACACTGACAGGAGTGATGTCAATTTTGCCACCATGTAATACGGTCAAGGTTTTCCATTCATTTCATCTCAGCCAAATTAGTAGTTTGCGGAAAACCAAAGTAATTAGGCCATATAACGCAAAACTCCCATTTCTGGGAGCTCGCTTCCGTCATGTGGCCTACCTGCCGGTAGGCAGGAGATGGCGGCGGTTGGGATGAACTGCTTCATTCCAACCCCTAATTCTAGCTTGCGTATATGCCGAAGGCATAGCAAACGTTAAAGAATTAGGTTGCCGGAGGCAATCTCGCCCACCATCACAGGTAAATAAAATACCCTCCATTAAGAGAGTATTTTATTTACCTGCTATATGTGGAGATGGCGGGATTGAACCCGCGTCCAAAATTTTTCCAAAACGACATCTACTAAGATATTCGACTTAGTTGTTTCGCTGAAAGGTATAAAGCCGAAGAAATAACTTTCAACTATCTTCTCAATTATGTCCCAATAGCTCAGAGAAGATATGAGTATTGGCAAGCCTGCTATATGACACTTCGATTTCTCCAGCAGACATCGAGAGCGAAGCGGCGATCGCTGTTAAGCGAAAGCTAGATTAGGTGTATAATTGGCACCTAAAAAATGACCGGATGATTAAGGTGGTTAACGATCGTCCACCCCTAGCATCGAATTGGTAAGAAACTCTGTCGAAACTCACATCCCCAAATATAATTATAGCAGGAAAAATGCAAAAAGTCAAAAGTTGCTCCGTCTTGGCATTCTGAATGACACGGTGCAAATGCCTACTGGCATTTCACCTATATCTCGGACCGTCGTCCTGCGAAAGTCATTCAGAATGCCAAGACTCCGCCTCCTTGATTTAATTAGACAGTGCGTCTCTTCTTGCCTAATCCGGGTCGATGCCTCTCTGTTTAGCGCGAGCGATATCTTTTTTCTTGATTGATTCACGTTTGTCGTATTTCTTTTTTCCTTTGGCGATACCCAGTAGCATTTTTAAATGACCTTTTTTGTCATAGATTTTCAATGGTATCAATGTTAGACCTTGTGATTGACTTAATCCAATTAAGGTAGAGATTTGAGATTTGGACAATAATAATTTTCTCGATGCTTCTGGGTCATAATGTCCGATCATGTTAGCTGGTTGATAGGGAGGAATATTAGCACCGACTAATGTTGGCGCACCATTAATTATTTTTACATAGGAGCCCTTAATTGAAATCTTACCTGTTTTAATTGATTTGACTTCGGATCCTTTCAATACCATACCAGCCTCGATTGTATCCAGGATCTCATAATCAAAACCAGCCTTCGAGTTGTTCGCATATTCCGCCATATCCAAATATTATCTTTTTCTCATAAAATAAAAAAGCCCTGAATGCAGGGCACTATTTCCAGTTGAGATTTTGCCGCCTAAATAGAGGCGATCCATCTGAGAGAATCTTAGCCATTTCACGAGCGACAATTATTTCCCAGACTCGTGGGAGTGGAGTAGTAGGCTTGGTGAATATGATGAATTCTCCATAATTTAAAGAAGTGAAATACTTTTGCAAAAAGAACGACCAAAATTCGGCAAGACCGGGGTGTTTAGGATAATGACTACCCCAGTCGAATGACATACCAACGAGTCTGGTAATCTCATCTATAAAGTCCGGAGCATTGTATTCACTGCTGCCTAATGTTTTGAAATCCCAAAGCCATCGATGCCAATATTCGGCTCTTGCATTAAAAACGGGGATTGTTTTCCCGTCTGTGGTGGCCATAATGTAGGTGTGTATCTTAAAAATCAACCACTCCAATAAATTAACGATGGTGAATTGAGAGTTTGTCTCGGCCATAGATAATCTCCTCAAAGTACTGATGCTAAAATATCATAAATAAAAGACAAAATAAAACCCGGCCACTATTGTGGCCGGGTTTTCTGCTTATCTATTTCCTTTCTTCTATCTTTGCCTTTAGTTTCAATCTCTCTTCTTTTCTCAAGACGGTCATCTGGATGGTGTCGCCAACACCAAATTTCTGAAGCATGTCACTAAGGTCAGTGTGCTCATCGAGTATTTCGCCATCTAGCTCAACGACGATGTCATTTTCCTTGATGCCAGCCTTATCAGCAGGAGAGTCGGGAACTATGGCGATTGATTTAGGGTCATGATCTCTGACGACTAGAGCACCATGATCAATTGGTAAAGAATATGTTTTTTGAAGTTTCTTGTTGAGCATTACATATAGCAAGCCGAGATAGGGTTTAATTATCCTTCCGTATTTAATAATATCTTCAAGATCTTTTTTGGCCCAATTAATAGGAATTGAAAATCCAATGTTCTGAGCGCCGAAGATAATAGCAGTATTGATGCCAATTGCTTCGCCATCAAGATCAATCAATGGACCGCCTGAATTACCTTGATTAATAGCAACATCAGTTTGAAGGACACCTCGCAGATGTTCTAGCTCTCCACCAGAACCGAGTGATGCCGAGATTGTGCGTGATAGACCGGATATAATTCCCTTGGAGACGGTATTGGTAAACATGCCCAGGGCATTACCGATAGCGATGACGGTCTGTCCGAGCTCTATTTTTCCTGAGTTACCAAGCTTAACTGCTGGCAAATCCTTAGCATCTATCTTAAGCACTGCAATGTCATATATCGGGTCGCGCGATACAACTTTAGCTGGATATTCATCGCCCTCGCTGGTGACTGCTACATACTCTGCTTCTTGGTCAAAGACAACATGCTTATTTGTTAAAATTAATCCATCAGGATGAACAATAAAGCCAGAGCCACCGCCGATCTTAACTTTTTCTTTATCATCGCTTTCACTGTTGCCAAATAATGGCGCACTACTGAATGGTAAAGTATATCCGCTTTTAATTTTGGGAAGATATTTAGATATTACAATACTGACTACTGACGGTCCGACCTTTTTAACAGCTTCAATGGTTAGCTTGTCGTGTTCGTGCATTTTGATAATTTATTAATTATTTACCTATTTATTATGCTAGTTAACTGATTTTTTTTCAAATCGTTTGACACCGAGATATTAATTGTTATCATTCTGACAGTACTTTTGCGAAGGTAATGTGACAATGCCAAATCTTCCAACGCGTCGGGTTATGAGAGTTTCGGCGTTTGATGAGCGGGTATTAGAGCTAGTAAATCGGCGAATCTTTTTCATACAAGGTGCTTTAAGTGATGCCGACGCTTTAATTGTTACAGTTAATCTCGCATCTCTTAAAGAAGAAGATAAGGCTAAACCTGTATGGATTGTATTGAATTCGCCAGGTGGCGAAATAATTCAGGGATTTGCTGTGTGTGACGCTATCTCGGCTGCAGTTAAAAATGGTTTTACGGTTAATATCTTAGCCACAGGTTTCTGCGCATCTATGGCCACGGCAGTTTTGCAATCTGCGTCATGTCGATATTCTTGGCCAAATACACAATTTCTTGTTCATCAGGCATCGACCTATGGTGGTGAACCTGGACAGATTGAAGTTAATCGTGTCCTTGAAGATGCCGATGCCCTCAGAAAATTGAATGATATCGTATTGACTATAATTTCTAATCGTATTGGTATGCCCCTTGAGGAGTTGGCGAAGATATCTAAGAAAACCGACTGCTGGCTTACCGCCAAAGAAGCTCTTGATTTCGGTAGCAATGGCCTAATTGATGAGATCGTATCGGGCTTTCCATTCTAAACAGCGATATATCGCTGTTTTTTAAATTTTGATGTATATTTGAGATGACGAAATGACGATAAAAAGACAAATTATTGAGATTGTATCTAAATACGCCGATGGCGTGGTTTTTGATATTTTAAATCCACCAAATCGAAATCTTGGCGATTATTCTATCAACTTGGCTTTTAAACTTGAAAAAACCAAGGGTGGTAAAGCTATAGAGTGGGCAGATAAAATTAGAGATGAATTAAAATCTGATAAAGAATTAACAGTAATATCCGATAAGATAGAGATTGCTAGTCCGGGATTTGTAAATATTTTCTTGAAGACAGATTTCATCTCAAGCGAATTTAAAAAGATTTTGATGGCCGGTGATGATTACGGAAAGATAGATCTTGGGGCTGGGAAGAAAATTAATTTAGAATTTGTTTCAGCTAATCCGACCGGACCGATGACGGTTCATAATGTCCGTGCCGCTGCTTACGGTGATACATTGGGTAATGTGTTTAAAAAATGTGGCTACAATGTTACTAAAGAATACTATATCAATGATGTCGGTGTGCAGGTGCAGAAATTAGGCAAGTCAGTCCTGTTGAGATTAAAAGAATTAAGGGGCGAGAAAATTGATTTTGAGGAGGGACTATATAAAGGAGATTATATAATCGAGGTTGCTAAGAAATTATTGGATAAAGAGTTACCTGCTAAGGAGGATGAGCAGATAAACTACTGCCGAGATTTTGCCATAGAGTATTTAATTAAATCGGGCCAAAATTCAATGGCTAGTATTGGTGTCAATTTTGATGTTTGGTTCAGAGAGAGTCAGTTACATGCTAGTGGCGAAGCTATCGGTGCTCTGGATTATCTAAAAAGTAAGAATTTAGTATATGAGAAAGACGGTGCATCCTGGTTTAAGGTAAGTAATTATTTTCCAGACCAGCAGGATGCGGTCATTGTTAAGAGCGATGGTCAGACATCTTATTTAATGAATGATATAGCCTATACTAAGAATAAGATTGAAAAGAGAGGATTCGATAAGGCTATAAATATCTGGGGAACCGATCATCATGGTGATGTGCCGAGACTACTAGCCGGAGCAAAAGCACTGGGCTATGCAGATGGCAATCTTGAAGTATTATTGCACCAGCTGATTATGGTCAAAGAGAAAGATGAATATCAAAGAATGTCTAAGCGTGAAGGTAAGTTTGTTTTACTGGATGACTTTCTTCCGAAAGTTGGCAGAGATGCTATCAGGTTTTTCTTTATGGCTAAAGACATGAACACGCACATGGAATTTGATGTGGAGCTAGCTAAGGAGCAATCAAAAAAGAATCCAATATTCTATGCGCAGTATGCCTATGCTAGGTTGAGCAGTATATTTGATAAATCTAGCGTTGATGTTAAATTAGACAAAGAAATATCGATAACTGACGAAGAAGAAGCGACCCTAGCTATGGATGCCATACACTTGCCAGAAGTGATCGAAGAAATCGGAACAAGCTATCGCGTGCACCATTTAGCCGAATATGTTCTGAGGGTTGCGAATGACTTCCATAAATTCTACGAGAATCATAAGGTTTTACATGAAGACGAAAAAATAAGAGATTCTCGACTGGTATTAGCCAGTGGAATACTAGTTGTTCTAGGAATTTGTTTTGGACTGATGGGTATCTCTGCACCCAAAGAAATGTGACAAGAATTTAAAGTACTTAAAGTAAAACTGCCCCACTATTAGTGGGGCAGTTTTGATATCTAGATCTTTCTTCTATAAGTAATAGCAAACGCTAAGCCACCGATTATATCATTCAATAAATCATACAGGGTATCTTGTAGGTTACCAATGAAATACGTGCGGAAATGCCATTTGTTATAAATAGGATCTGATAAATATTTCCCAGCCAAGAATTCAGCAAACTCCCAAAGAACACCAATGATCAAAGTGTACCCAACGATTAAAAGCATTTTTTTGAACCAGTTGGTACCCATGATAGCAGATGAGAAGTAGTCATAAAGAAACATGGCCATGAAGAGTCCACCCGAGAGATGGAGTACTATATCGTACCAAGCGTAATCATTATCCCAGCCATAGATTGTGGCGATGATGGAAAGTGAGAAGGTAATGACCAAGAAGAGTAAGGCTATTTTTTGTTTTTTGGTAAACATCATTTCTAAGTTTACAGAGATTGAAAGTTGTGTCAATTCAGGATATATTGAGAAGTAACATGTACGACCACTCGGAGACGGAGAATAGGATACTAGATTTTTGGAAAAAGGATAAAACCTTCGCTAAAAGTCTAACCAAGAATAAAGACAAAAAGAAGTTTGTTTTTTTTGATGGTCCACCGACGGCTAATGGCCGACCGGGCATCCATCATTTTCTAGGCAGAGCCTTTAAAGACCTATACGGCCGTTATAAAACCATGCGAGGCTTTTATGTGCTTAGAAGGGCTGGCTGGGACACTCATGGTTTGCCGGTGGAGATTGAAGTCGAGAAACAGTTGGGTTTTAAAAACAAAAAAGATATCGAAGATTATGGCATTGCTAACTTTAATAAGCGTTGTCGCGAAAGTGTCTGGAAGTACAAAAAAGAGTGGGAGAACATGGTCACAAGAATGGGCCACTGGATAGACATGGATGACTCATACATTACATATTCTCCGAAATATATGGAGACATTGTGGTGGATTATCAAGCAGATCTGGGACAATAAATATCTCTACAAAGCTCATCGTGTCGTACCTTTTTGCACTCGTTGCGGTACGCCACTCTCTTCACACGAAGTTGCCCAGGGGTATCAACTAGTGAAAGAAAGATCCGTTTATTTAAAATTTAAAGTAAAACATGGCCAAGTTCTTGGCCGTACTCATCAGGATATCCCAGAGAATACTTATATTCTGGCTTGGACAACTACTCCGTGGACTTTGCCTGGTAACGTTGCCTTAGCCGTTGGTGAGAATATTGAATATGAGATGTGGGAGCAGAATGGTGAACATTTAATTCTGGCAGCTGAGCGTAGGGAGACGGTAGGAATTAATGGTAACCCAGAGATTAGGGGCATAATGCTCGGAAAGGACTTAGTTGGCCTCGAATATGAACCGCTTTTCGATATTCCAGAACTAAAATCTGATGAATCATATAAAGTTTATCCGGCGGATTTTGTTTCTACCACAGATGGTACGGGTGTAGTTCATACGGCGGTTATGTACGGAGAGGATGACTATAATCTAGGATTTAAGATCGGCCTGCCAACTATCCATACCGTAGATGAGCAGGGCAAATTTAAAGAAAATGTTGGCAATGGCTTAGTGGGTATGTACGTCAAAGACAAGAAGACTGAGGATTTAATTGTTGAAAAACTAATTTCGAGTGGCAAGTTGTTAAAATCAGAAGATTACGAGCATGATTATCCATTTTGTTGGCGCTGTGCCTCGCCCCTTCTTTATTACGCCAAAGACTCTTGGTTTATAAAAATGTCTGCTATTAACAGCGAAATGCTAGCCAATAACTCTACTATAAATTGGGAGCCGAAACATGTCGGCGATGGTAGATTTGGACAATGGATTAAAGAGGGCAAGGACTGGGCCTTCTCTAGAGAAAGATACTGGGCGACGCCATTGCCAATTTGGGAGTGTACGAATGAAAAATGCGAGAACAGAAGCGTTATTGGTAGCATTAAAGATTTAGAAGATTCAGCTATTAGTTCAGGCAATGAGTATTACATAATGCGTCATGGTCTAAGCGAGAGAAAAGAAAAAACCGAAATGATTATAGGTTCCCATCTGGATAAGGATATATATCATCTCGTGGAAGAAGGAAAAGTAGCCGTAACAAAATCGGCCAAAGAATTGAAAAAACTTGGCAGTGTGGATTATATATTCGCTTCGCCGTTCATTAGAACTAAGGAAACTGCTGACATTGTAAGTAAAGAGCTTAGTGTTGGCGTTGTAATAGATGATCGTCTAAGGGAGATTGAGTGGGGGCCTCAAACAGAGGGCAAGAAATTGAAAGATTTTCTTAATCATTGGGGATCTGATTTTAATGTTAAACATTATGACGGTGAAAGCTGGAATGACGAAAGATTAAGACTGGTAGAGTTTATGAGAGAAGTTGATGCTAAGTATAAAAATAAAAAGATCTTGATCGTAAGTCATGGCGATCCACTCAGAATGATTCGGGCCATTGCTATTGGAGACGATGAAAGATCTATATACGAGAAGAGTGAAGAGATGGAACCAAAATGGGCAGAGCTGATTAAGCTTGATTGGAGGCATATTCCCAGAAATGATTTGGGCGAATTAGATTTGCATAGGCCCTATGTGGATGAGATTAAATTAAGATGTGAAAAGTGCGATGGAGAAATGATCAAAATACCGGACTTGATTGATGTTTGGTTTGATTCTGGTGCTATGCCTTTTGCTCAATGGCATTATCCTTTTGACAACAAAAAAATATTCGAGGAACAGTTTCCAGCCGATTTTATCGTAGAAGGTATTGATCAGACTCGTGGTTGGTTTTATACGCTCTTGGCCATATCTACATTGATGAATCGTGGCGAACCGTTTAAAAATGTTATGAGCTATGCCCATATCTTAGACGAAAAGGGCAAAAAGATGTCCAAGTCAAAGGGCAATATAGTACTACCTTTTGATGTTATGGATAAATATGGTGCCGATGCGCCTCGTTGGTATCTATACACGGTTAATGCACCGAGTGAATATAAATTGTTCTCTGATAGGGAATTGCAAACGCGTTCACAGGGATTTCTCTCAACTCTGCGAAACTGTTATCGATTCTATGATCTCTATGAGCAGACGAGCTCAGATAAGGATATAAAATCTAAAAAGCACTTGCTTGATGATTGGATCTATTCGAGACTTCATACCACAATTGAAGAGGTAACCAATGAGCTTGATGCGTATGATCCCACTTCAGCTGCGAGGTCCATAGAGAAGTTTTTAGTCGAAGATCTATCTAATTGGTGGTTGCGCCGATCAAGGAAAAGAAAAGGAGCGTTGATTTTATTAAAAGATCTACTCATAGAAACAGTCAAATTATCAGCTCCTTTTGTGCCGTTCGTAGCCGATGATCTGTATATGAAACTGATAAAAGATGATAAGAGCATTCATCTAGAAGATTGGACGATTGCCGATGAAGAATTAATAAATAGTGATCTAGAGAAAGAAATGGCCGAGGCTCGAGAGGTAATCGTTGTTGGCTTAGCTACTAGAAAAGAAAATCAAATAAAGGTCAGGCAGCCATTGAGCTTTATTACTGTTAACCGATTGAATCCTTTCCAACCTGACATTGAGGAGGTAATTAGAGACGAGCTCAATATAAAAGAAATTAAATATGACAAAGTAGAAAGTACGAAGCTAAATCTTGAGATAAGTTTGGAATTAAAGGGCGAAGGTTATGCTCGTGAGTTGATTCGTCAGATACAAGATATGCGCAAAGAATTGGGTTATAAAATGGATGACAAAATATCCGGGAGTTGGTTTAGTTCCGATGTAGAACTTTCAGATGCCATAAATAAATGGTCGGAAATGATTGCAGAAGAAACCATTATCGATGAGTTCACTAATACGAAAAATGAAACGATGGCATTTGATATGCAAAAAGAATTTGATATTGTCGTAGGTAAAACTATTTGGTTAGCCATTAAGAAATGACGCTACAGCATAAACCCACGACTCGACCGATAGTTCTCGCCTCCTGCGGGCTCGACTATCTACACGCTCGGCGTTTCGAAGATCCGATTCTTATAGCTCCCTTGGAGCTGTTATAAATATGTTATAGCCGAAACGCCTGTGCGAGTTCTCGCTGTGGGTCCATGCCTACGCTATATAAATATAAAAATGAAAAGAGTATTTATTATTCATGGGTGGGAGGGCAATCCAAATAATGCCTGGTTTCCTTGGTTACGGAAAGAGTTAGAAACTCGAGGATTTGAAGTTCAGGCCCCGGCCATGCCTAACCCTGATGAACCCGATAAGGATTCCTGGGTTGCTTATCTATCTCAAATGGTGGGGATTCCAGATTCTGATACGTATCTTATCGGTCACAGTATTGGATGTAAGGCGATCATGCGTTATTTAGAATCTTTGCCCGATAATAACCAGATTGGCGGAGTAATTTTTGTGGCGAGTTGGTTAATTTTGACTCACATGGAAGATCGGACGGATGATGAAAAACGAGTAGTTACGGCTTGGAGTAATCCGCCGTATGATTTTCCAAAAATAAAAAAGATTGGGAACAAATTTGTGGCTATATTTTCCGATGACGATCCGGAAGTGCCATTAGAAAATACTAAAGTTTTTGAGAAAGAATTTGGCGCAAAGATTATTGTGGAATCAGGGAAAGGGCATTTTAGCGATGATGCCGAAGTATTTGAGTTGCCTGTTGTTTTGGAAGAATTATTAAAAATGGCGGAATAATATGAGAACCAAAGCAATCGTAATTAAGAAACAGAATACCAACGAGTATGATCAGCTCGTGACTTGTTATACCGAAGAATTAGGGAAAGTAGTGGCGATTGCAAAGAGTATCCTCAAGAAAACTTCTTTACAATCAATGCACCTGGACGTACTGAATCTAGTCGAGTTTGATTTAATCGAGGGGCGAGCATGGCCAATTATAGCAAGTGCTCAATCCGAAGATACATATATACCGATAAAAAACTCAATCAAGAAATTTAATGTCGCTGGATTCTTTTTGGATATAGTTGATAAAATTATTTTCGAGAACGAGCGTGATAGCGATATGTGGTTATTTTTAATTTCTAATTTCAAAGAACTTAAAGAAGCAAAAGAAGAAGATATTTTAAATATATTCAGAAAAAGGCAAGCAGAGTTCTTAAATATTTCTGGTTATACACCCAAGATTGATAATTGTTCCGTTTGTCTGACCAAAGAGAACTTAGATTGTGAGATTGACCATGAGTGGGCACTTAATTTTGATATGGGCGGTTTAATATGTCGTAACTGTTATTTACAAACTAATCGTGGCATTCTTTTGACTAGCAGTGATCTTAAGATTTTAAGACAAGCAAGCTTGGCAGACAATTATATAGCCAAAACGTCGTTAGATATGATATTCGAGAATATTACTGGTCGAAGACTTAATTCTCTCGGCTTTATATACCGCTAGGAGATAATCTGTGCTAGAATAATCTTAATGGTAGATATTATTCCCCAGGGTCCTATGGGGTCATTTCAGGGCCAATCAAACCCAGTGTTTTCAGGGAGAAATCATTCAATTATGGGCAGTAAGCTTCTTAAGTGGGCCATTCTTCTGGTTCTGGTTTTGTTTATAATTAGTATTTTTATTTTTTGGTTTGGCGGGCCATCTTTTATTGAGAGCGGAGTGCAATTGACAGTTGAGGGTCCAACTCAAGCTGCGGTTGGCGACGAAGTTGTCTATAAGATCAAATATAGTAATTTAACTAAATCCGATTTAAACAATATTAAATTTACTTTTTCCTATCCAGATAAGTCAGTGATTATTAAAGATGGTAAGGTAGCGGATACAACTAAAGAAACTTTTACTCTCGACAGTCTAGCTAAAGGTCAATCGGGCGAAAAAGAATTTGGAGCATTTCTTGGCGGTAATCGTGGTGATATTAAGATAGCCAAGATCGTGATGACTTATCAAGCGAGTGGGCTCAAGTCGAAATTTGAGAAGACAGCATCTTTAGCCACAACGATTGTTAGCTTACCGGTAGCCTTAACTTTGAGTGCCCCGCCGAATGCAACCAATGGCCAGATGATTAGCTATGTTCTTGATTATCGAAATGAATCAGCAAACGATATTTCTGATCTAAGATTTGAATTTGATTTTCCGGATGGTTTTTCTGTAAATAATTCAACCCCAATTTTTGACGCCGGATCAAAACAATTCTTTACTATTAAGAATCTAAAGAAAGGACAAGGTTCCAGAATCACGGTTCAGGGGATTGTAATTGGTAAAGAAGGTGAGAATAAACCAATCACGGTAATTCTTAAGAGAAAACTTGGCAATGACCTTGTTAATTATGAAGAAGCCTCAAGCTTTACTTCTATCACAAACCCACTTCTTGGGGTTGATATCTACCTGAATAACAGCAAGGACTACTCTACTTATCTCGGTGATGATTTAAATTACACTATTCGCTATAACAATAGCTCAAACTTTAATTTAATCGGACTGACCATGACAGTTAAATTAGAGGGTGATATGTTTAATTATTCGAGCCTGAATGTCGTGGGTGGATATTTTGATTCTAACAGTAATACAATTACTTGGGATTCTAGTGTCGTGTCAGACTTTGCTAATCTAGTACCTGGCAAGAGGGGAGAATTAAACGTTAAACTTAAAGTTAAGGATCAGTTTGGCTCAGGCGGAACTGGCACAAAAAATACACTGATTAAAGCTTCAGTAAAATTAAGTTCACCTAATATCCCTCCGGGTATTGATTCCGACGAGTTGGCAGCAACTACCAGTTTAATAACAAAGATTAGTACTCAGCCAACATTTACACAGCTTGTTTATTATAGCGATGTGGCTTTTGGTTCGAGTGGTCCTATGCCACCAACTGTCGGTCAAGAAACAGTTTATACAATTCATTGGAATCTGATTAACCCTGGTAATGGTGTCAGTGATGCTATAGTAATTGCTACCTTGCCGGTTGGTGTGATTTGGAAAGGTAGTTCAAGTGTTACTGCCGGTCAGCCTGATATAATCTACAACAAAAATTCTTCGGAAATATCTTGGAATATAAAAAATCTGCCCATGGGTGTCGGTTCAACAATACCCAAATATGAAGCTGTATTTCAAGTTTCTGTGAAGCCGACATCTGCCCAGAAAGGAAGTGCCATTGATTTATTGAAAAATGCTAGTTTTTCTGGTAAAGATAGTTTTACCAAGCAAGTCATTATGGTTAGAAATTCAACCATAACCACGAATGATACCGTTGATCGTCCCAATGACGGGAATGTTAAGTAATTTAATATGACCAAATCGTTAGATAAAATCGTTTCATTAGCTAAAAGAAGAGGTTTTGTTTTCTCCGGATCTGAGATATATGGAGGACTTCAGGGCTTCTATGATTATGGTCCCTTGGGCGTGGAGTTAAAAAACAATCTCAAAGCTCTTTGGTGGAAATGGATGACCAAGGATCACGATAATATCGTTGGTATTGATGGCGCGATTATAACCAATCCAAAAGTTTGGGAGGCCAGTGGTCATTTAAAAAGCTTCGTTGACCCTCTGGTAGAATGCAAAAAATGCCATCGTCGTTTTAAGGCTGATGATATTCCTGGAGATAAATGTCCTGATTGTGGTGGTGAGCTAACTGCACCGAAAGTTTTTAATATTTTAGTACCGACTGAGTTGGGCGTAATTGAGGGCGAAAAGCTAAAAGCTTACTTGAGGGGCGAAGCTTGTCAGACGATCTATCTTAATTATAAAAATGTTCTAGACAGTACTCGTTTGAAGATCCCTTTTGGTGTTTGCCAAATTGGCAAAGCTTTCAGGAACGAAGTTACTCCAGGTAATTTTCTTTTTAGGCAGAGAGAATTTGAACAATGGGACCTACAATGGTTCTGTCATCCATCGGAGATGGAGAAGTGGTTCGAATTCTGGAAAGAAGAGAGAATGAATTGGTACAAGTCTATTTTTACTCATCCTGAGAATCTAGGCTTCTACGAACACGAGAAACTAGCTCACTACGCTAAGAAAGCTTTTGATATAAACTACGAAGCATCACCAATCGGAAAGGAGATGGAGGGTATTCATTGGCGAGGGGATTGGGATTTGGCCGGCCATTCTAAATTTTCTGGCGTAGATCTAAATTATACTGACCCAGAAACTAAAGAAAATTATACCCCCAATATCGTAGAGACTTCTGGCGGTGTTGATAGGACATTCATGTTTCTACTAGTGGATGCATACGAAGAAGAAGGCGATCGCATTATTTTAAAATTAAATCCGAGATTAGCGCCATATAAAGTTGCCATATTCCCATTATTGGCCAATAAGCCTCAATTAGTCGAGAAAGCCAAGGCGGTCTATGATAATCTGAAGGGCGAAATGGCGGTTGCCTGGGATGATCGGGGTAATATTGGTAAGCGATACTATTCTCAGGATGAGATCGGGACACCCTATTGCATAACAATTGACTTTGATACGTTGGAGAACGATACTGTCACTGTCAGAGATCGTGATACTGCTACTCAACAACGTGTTGCTATTTCTGAACTGCCAGCTTTCCTTAGGGCAGAGATAAATCGCTAATTTTCATGAAGGAGATTCCTAAAAATTATGACCATCTTCTGGCCGAAGATTATATAAACAAAAAATGGGCTGATGCCCAAATTTTTGATTCGGATAAAACTAATATAGATGGTAAACCATTTTTCATGGTTTTTCCTCCAGCTAACGTTACGGGCATTTTACATTTAGGTCATGCCCTAACCACGGCCGTCGAAGATTTAATTATTCGTTTTCGCCGAATGCAAGGTTATCGAACTTTATATATCCCTGGGACGGATCATGCTGCTATAGCAACGCAAGCTAAAGTCGAGGCCGATATATACAAGAAAGACGGTAAAAGACGCCAAGACTTTCCTCATGATGAATTTGTTGAAATGGTCAAACAATATGCCGATGATTCTCAGAAAACCATCCTGAGTCAGCTCAAAAAGCTTGGTGCTAGCGTAGATTGGAATCGTTTGGCTTATACGCTGGACGATCAAAGATCAAAGGCGGTGAGAGTTGCTTTTAAAAAATTATTTGACCTTGGACTTATCTATCGTGGCCATCGTTTAGTTAACTGGGACCCTAAACTCCAGACTAATGTTTCAGATGACGAGATAGAATGGAAAGAGGAAAAAACTAATTTTTATTATTTTAAATTTGGTCCTTTTATCATTAGTACTTCCAGGCCCGAGACAAAATTTGGCGATAAATGTGTGGTTATGCATCCCGATGATCCACGCTATGCCCAATATAAGGAAGGCCAGAAAATAGAGATTGAATGGATAGGCGGTCCGATTGAAGTCACTGTAATTAAGGACGAGGCCATAGATATGAGCTTTGGTACTGGCGTGATGACGATTACACCATCACATGATCAAACTGATTACGAAATTGCTAAACGTCACAATTTAGAATTTGTGCCAGTTATTGATCTTGAGGGCAAACTATTACCGATTGCTGGTGAATTCTCCGGTATGTATATTACTAAAGCCCGAACTCTGATCATTGAAAGATTAAAATCGAAAGGATTACTTGAGAAAATTGATGAAGAATATATCCATCGCATTGCGACCAACAGTCGAGGTGGGGGAGTTATCGAACCCCAGATTCGTGAACAATGGTTTGTGGCCGTTGAAAAATCTTTCAAGCTTGAGAAATCTCAAATTAACGGTATCGCTGATGGCGAGGAGGTAACCTTAAAGCAACTTATGCGCAAGGTGATCGATACTAATCAGATTCAAATTTTGCCCGATTATTTTATTAAAACATATCTGCATTGGATCGATAATCTGCGTGACTGGTGTATATCAAGGCAAATAGTTTTTGGTCATCAAATCCCAGTTTGGTATCGTGGTAGTGAATTGTATTGTGGCATCGAGGCGCCGACTGGTGCCGAGTGGAAGCAAGATCCCGATACATTGGACACGTGGTTCTCTTCGTCGCTCTGGACTTTTTCAACTCTTGGTTGGCCAGACGAGACCGAAGAATTTAAGTTTTTCCATCCGGCAGTAATTATGGAAACGGGCTATGACATTTTATTTTTCTGGGTAGCGAGGATGATATTAATGTCTACGGCATTGCTCGGACAAATTCCTTTCAGAACCGTTTATCTCCACGGTTTGGTGCGTGATCCTGAGAAAAAGAAAATGAGTAAGAGCAAAGGCAATGTCATTGATCCACTCGATGTTTCTGCCAAGTATGGTACTGATGCTTTGCGTTTTGCCCTCGTTTTTGCCAACGCTGGAGGGACAGACATGGCTTTTATGGAGGAACGTGTTAAGGGCATGAAACATTTTGGCAATAAAGTTTGGAATATTGCCAGATTTATTACCACAAACACGCTTGACGTTGATCCCAATTCTAAATTGAATATGGAAGTGAAAGCCATAACTGATGCCGATAAAGATATACTGGGCAAATTAAATGGAACCATTGCAATCGTTACTAAGAATATCGAAGATTTTCGTTTCAATGAAGGTGCGCAAAATACCTATGATTTTATCTGGCACGAATTTGCTGATAAATACTTAGAGGCAAGTAAGCCTCAGCTTTTAAATCCTGAGCAGGCAGAGAATACGAAACTTATTTTACTTTTCACGCTTAAGCAATCTTTAAAACTTCTTCATCCCTTCATGCCGTTTATTACCGAGTATGCTTGGGAACTTCTTCAAACCAACACTATTCTCGCCATTGAAAAATGGCCAGTCGTAAATAATTGAGATCCTATTTCTAAACTCTCGGACTGATATTAAAAAACCGGCGCGAAGCGCCGGAAAGAGTAAGCTGTAACGATCGTCCCTATTCGATTATGAGTATCCCGTCTTTTTTCTCAAATAATATGGTTCTGCTATCTATGGTAATTGATATCCGAGTACTTTGAGACATATTCATGAACCACATAACGAATTTCTGCATAGTGTCGTCGGTTAAAATCTTTTGAATGTGGGGTCCAAGTAGCTCTAATAATACCGTAGTCTGCTCTTCTTCTGGATATGCAGACAATACGAGCGCCATCTTTCTAGTCGCTCCGCTTATTCTATCGCACATTTCGCTAAAAGAAATTAATGAGGCAGAAGTGTTTGAAGTGGTTTCCATTTAACATCCATTTTTCTCAAATAGCTACCCCTAGATTAATAGATAGTGTATGATTGTCAATATGAGAAAAGAAAATATGCCATCAAATAACGTCGAAGCGACTAGATTCAAGAAGCCAGAAAGGGGCAATATTGTAGAATTTCACGGCAGATTTCGTGATCATGACGTTAATCTTGTTATTGGCGAAGACAAAGAGCCAGTGCGTGTTAGGTCTGATATGGTTGTAAAGAGACACGATATTTTTATAACCCCAGAGACGGCGGCTAAGGGTATACAAAAAATTCGTGAATTTGGTAGTAGGCCAGATGTTATTGCAGAGATAGACGAATATAATAGAGATTTAGATGTTATACTAAGTAATGTCAGAGAAAATAGGAAGAAGAGAGAGGAACAAAGGCGAGCCAGAGAAGAAGAATTTACTAAATCGGTAGTCGGTAAGTTCTGGAAATCTATATCTGGCTAGAGAAGAACTTATTTGTAATAGAGGATAATATATTTTAAAAACCGGCGCGAAGCGCCGGTTATAGGTAATGTGTCCTTGTTTACTTTTTCTTCATCTCTGCCTCAACGGCATCCAATAGAATATTTATGAAGGCCTTGGCATAAGTAGCTCCGAGGGATCTAGTGCCTGACTCATTGACATGAGTTAAGATCTCTTTGCCCAAAGCGCTGTCTAATGATTCTAGGCGATTCATAAAACGATTAGTAGCTATAATGCCAAGATTCTCTGGTTCTAAAATATAATCCATAAGCATATATATGGATAGGTGGGGAAGACGCTTGCCTAGTGCGTGGAATATAGCAGAGTAGGATAGCGAAATCGCATAAGCCATGTGTTGTCCTTCTTTCAAGTTGCGCATGGCAGTTTGAATCTTATTCGTATCGGCGTAATCATGGACGATTCTATGACGAATGTTGCCTAGGAAGTTTTCTCCGACTGGTGTTTTAGAGATTTCAGTTTCCCATTCGGCACGAAACTGTGTTTGAAACCAACCGATATGGGGAAATACCAAGTATACTTCAGATTGTGCACGGGCATAGGCAATATCATTAGATGTAATTTTAAGCGGAAACGGCTCAGCCTTAGTTCCAAACATGGCTATCCTCTCGTCGTTAAAAGAACCGAGTATTAGAGTATAGAATTAATCTGACTCTGTCAAAGGCAAGAGATTACAAAGACTGCCATTGCGCCCGCCTTCGTTGAAACTTTGGCGAGGCAAGCAAAGGCAGCCTTTGTAATTTATGTGGATAAATGGAGGGGCGATGGAGTATGTTTTAGCATGAAATTGGCCCGTTTTCAGGCTATTATTGGCGCTATTGATTTTTGAGCAGTTTTAGTGTATAATATAAGTATGTTAGGAGTGGGCTCTAGGCGTGGTGTCTGGAGTCCAAGATCCTTGAAAACTCAGTAAGAAAGTAGGCCAGCATGACCAAGAAGATTCGATCGGCGTTTGGGGTCGTGATGGCCGTCCTGACCATCACTTTTTCAGTCGGCTGCCCGGATAATCCGGTTCAACCAACTCCTCCGATGCCTACGGCGTCGATTACTTGCGATGGTAAGACGACATCATGCGATGTCCTTCGAGAAGACTCGGCGATAATTGCATGGACGTCTGCTAACGTGACCGGTACTTGCCGTGTCACCAAAAATGGTATCGATACTGGATGGACGGGGAACAGCGGTTCTCAGTCTACCGGGTCGCTAACGGCCACTGCGACTTATAGTGTCGATTGTCCAAGTGTGACAACGACTCCTGTTGTTGTCAACGTTGTCGCGCCGGCTCGGCTTCGCTTAATCAGCGGACTAAGTGGCTCAGTGGTTAGTGGCGCAACGGTTATCCCTGATGGTGCCGACATAGTTTTTTCGGCCAGTGATGGCTGGGCGACGGTGAGACTATCTGAAAGTGCGAGTTTTAACGTGGCTATTGATGTCGCTGGCCACTGGGGCCCGTACGAATCAAGGTACAGCCCGAGTCGGGGAAATTTTCTCTTGTGGCCGATCACGGGAGCCAATACTGGCGACGCGATCAAGCAGATGGTGTTTGGCGACTCGTCCGGGTATAATAACCCTGGCTTGACGTCAATGCGTCGACTTGATGGGCCGGTGTCGTTCTACTTCGACCCTGATCTAGCTAGCAACTCTACGATTGTGGCTAGGTATCGGTCGGCGGCATCTGTGCTCCAGGCAGTCATCGGCTTCGGCGTCACGGTTGGTTCGACCATGCCTATTGCCGGTACGTCTGGGTTCAGAGTCTACATCGATCCGAGCCTTCAGTACCAGGCCGTGACCCATAGAGACGTGAGTCGTGGTAGAATTACTGGTGGCTATATGGCCTTCCGTACCTTGGACAATCTCACCGACTATGTCATCCGACACGAGATGGGCCACGTGTTCGGTCTGTGGCATCATATGGGCGAGGGATTAGTTGGGGAGTTCACGAGGGGAACTCTTGACTACTCTCAATCAGAGAAGGAAAACATGCACATAATGTTGAAGATCATGCCCGGTACAACCGCGCCCTATAATGACCGAAGCGCATTCACCACTAGCGCTCAGAGTTTCAGTGGTACGATCGTTGTAGGCTGTAATTTCGATCACCGATAGGCTCCTGGCCTCGGCCCCCACTACGGGAGCCTTTTTTAATATTACTTTTTTGTTGATAAGTATTAAGCGTTTACTTATCTTTGGTGCTATAATTTATGTATGGATTTAAAACTCTTAATAAAAGACAAGAGAGTGGTATATACTATCATCGCTCTTGTTTTAATTTTGGTCGTTCTGGGTTGTGTCAGTTTTCTATATGAAGGGTCTCTGGTGATGCCTCCAAGTAATACGAAGCAATTCTCTGTTGGTGGTACGGTTTCGGCTGTTACTACCAAAGATGGCACAAGCACGTATACGTTAAAAACGGCCTTACCTTATTCTAAATTTGGAAAATCGAGTCTAGTAGAAGTAGATAAAACTTTTTATATTGACAACAAGTCTGTTGTCCAAGTATTAATGGAAGATGAAGAAGGCAACTGGTCTACTGCGCATCCCACGATTGTGAGAGATGCAGGTGGCAAGGTAATTAAAATATCGGGCGAACTGGCCGTCAATATCATTAGAAAAGGCGATACGGTAACTATTTCTACCGAAGAAAATGTATTTTCTCTGGACAATTTTCGGGCTGATAAAGTAATTATTTATAGATAATATGAAAAAAATACTTTTTATCTTTTCGTTGCTGGTCGTAGTTCTGTTCTATGCTTTATCTTCTGGCACATCTCTTGCTCTTGTTGATTCTGGTCATTGTACGTGTAGTGGCCTTACCGAGAGTCTTTGCGACCAAACCAGTAGCTGTTTTTGGATTCCGGAGGGCGGCGGTGGAGGCATAGCTGAAGATGGCGTATGTGGTGGTGCCAATACGACTTATGCTTATGATGCCACGGATTATGTAATGATTTCTCCAGGCTATCCCTATTATTGTCAAAGTGGTGTAACTTCAGCTACGCCGGCTTTTCCGTCTGCAGGTAATTCTTCAAACTGGGTATGTCTGGGACAGTTTATGGGTGTAGACAGTGGTACTTGTACCGCTAATCACGAGCCTGAGCCAGATCCGCCAGCCGCTGGTACGGTTACGGTAACGTCAAATGCGGTTGCTTCTTGGAATATAAGCGGCCCTGCAAGTTGGACTGTGCTAAATGCTAGTCAATCATCTGATTCTAATAAACCTATCGGTGATTATAGTATAGTAGTAACAGGTGGACCAACTGGATACACATCAACTGTAAATAGCGGACCGCTCACTTTGACGGAAGACAGTACAATTACTTTTAATATTGTTTGGACCTATACTGGCGGAGGAGGAGACCCTCCACCGACAGATACCTCAACACCACCAGTACCACCGCCATCGGTACCACCGCCACCAGTACCACCGCCACCAGTACCACCGCCACCAGTACCACCTACTACTTGTGGAGAAAACGCTGCGGTATCCGGTACTAATTTATCGAGTTCTATTACTCTAACCCCAGGAGAGACACGAAGCTTCTATGCTGACGTAACTAATTCGGGAGAAACTAAGTGGTACAATGGAAGTTATTTTAAATTTACAAAAACATCCGGTCCGACCATAAATCCGACATATGGTCACTTGCCCGCGGTGATTAATCCGGGAGATACGCCTAGATGGACTTTTACTTTGACTGCTCCTGGAGTAGAAGGATCGTATCCTTTTGCCATGCAGATGCTACATACAGCTGGTGCCGTTTATATAAAGCCGGACGGTACTACTTGTACAGCTCCGGCAACAGACTCTCTTTTTGGCAGTGCCTGGACTTCTACAATCGTAGTTAGCTCCGGTTGTCAGCCTGGCTATGGCAATGCTTGTACCGGAGCGACATCTTCGGCGAATATTTGTGGACAGACAAATCCTGGAAGCGCAGGTACGATTCAGTGTGATGGCTCTTGTAGCGGTACGGCTGGAACGACACCGCTAGATTCTTCTTGTCCGGCTCCAACTGTGGATATCACGGCGGATACTTCCCCAATCAATTTCAGCGCCTCGACTATAATAAGGTGGGTAGCTACTAATGTATCATCGTGTACGGTCGCTACATATGGTTGGACCAGCAGTCCTCAGGATACAGGTGCTCTATACAGTGACAGGACATATACAGTAAATTGTCCAGGTTCGTATTATTCTACGGCTACTGATTCAGTAACCGTGGCCGTCTATCCCGAATTAACTTGTTCACCAGCTAATCAGACTGTTTATCCCGATCAAAATGCTAATTTTACAACAAGTGGTGGTAATGGGAACTATTCTTGGACGGGCGGCGACACTCCTGCCAGTCAGATGTATAGCGACTTAACAACATTTGCAACCGCTTATTCAACGTCAGGATCAAAAACAGTTACTGTAAATAGTAATGATGTTAATAAAACCTGTGATGTAGATGTTCTTAATAGGCCAGTTTCGTGCAATAATCCAGCAAGCTGTTCGGGTCCGACGGTAACTTTGCCTAATAATGGTGGCGGTGCTGGTGGAGCTGGAGGTGTTACGGGCGCAAGTAATGATTATTGCGGAACGCCATCCGTTGACGTCAATTGGGGCTATTATGATTATGGTGTACCGCCAAGTCCTCAATCGGCTTATCAGGTGCAAATTGCTAAAAAAATTGCAGGAGTGTATGACTGGACATATCGAGATACCGGTAAAGTATCAGTGGCAAGTTTACAAAAAACATACACGATTTCTATGGCTGATGGGGATGCCAGTAGTGTTATTCTAGATTTTGGCGGAACTTATGTGGCTAGGGTCAGAGTTTGGAATGGTGCCGATTCGGTTTCGAATTGGAGTGTTGCTAGTAGCGACTTTACTACGGCTCCGCATCCATATCCGCAGGTTAACCTGACCTCAAATAAATCAAAACCAGCTAAGAATACAATTGTCACATTCTCAGCTACTGGTACCGATATCTTCAGTAATCCTAAGATCGGTACGGAAACAATAACTTTTGGTGATGGCGCTCAAAGCTCGCAAGCATTCTATACGGGTACATTCGCCCACACCTATACTACCGAAGGGACGATGGATGTAACATTCAGGGTAGTCGATAATCAAGGATATGCTTGTATTCTGACAAAGAATCAGATGATCTCTGTCCAGAAGGAAATCCCGGAATGGATTGAAGTTGCCCCGAGATAGTTGCTCTGCCAACCCCATTTTCTCATCAGGTCCTCACCTGCGTCATTCACTGTAAGGATAGGTAGTTAAGAATCTACCAAAACAACAGGTACCCGCACTTGCCTCCTCGTCCCGCCTAACGGCGGGACTCAGCGTTTGACCTATTGTTTTGGATTCTTAATCTACCTACTCTACAGATTCATTCCTAGTCTGTGGATGATGAGCAAATGGGGTTGGGCTACGCTTAGAAATTACACGAACAGAGATCAGCCGTATTCCCAAAAGTCTTATTCTTTGGTGGGTTTGTTTTCAATTCGGCGCAATGTGATACAATTCTTTTGTTATGAAAGAGAGAATAGGTCCTTGCATAGATAAGGAATGCTCGGAATGTTGTAATCCTATTAAGGTAAATAGGTTTTTCCCTGATGATAAAATTCCAAAAGATAAAGAAGGCACATCTCTATGGACAAAGAAAGGCGAATTACTTGTACCAGACGATAATCCAGACGGTCAAAAAATCGAAACCTATAATTGTAAAAATTATGACCCAGAAACAGGAAAATGTCAGGATTATGAAAATAGGCCGGATATTTGCAAAAGAAGTGGTTGCATAGACCCGTCATCTGAAAAATCAGAAGAGGAACAGTTTAAGAGATTAGCTAATCAGAAATTTATTAAAGTAAGATGAAGAAAAAAATAGGCATTATATTTGGTGGTCCAAGTAATGAACGTGAAGTTTCGATATCTTCGGCGATTAATGTTGGGAAGAATATAGATTCAGATATATTTGATCCCATTTTGGTTTATTGGGATAAGAAAGGACATTTTAGCATAGTTGATAGTTTAGATTTAATCGAAGACGGTAACAGAATTCATGTAGAAGATTTAAAGAATTTATTTGAGATTGCCTTTTTGGTAACTCATGGTAAATATGGAGAAGACGGTGTTTTGCAGGCGATACTTGAAAATCAGCAGATAAGATATACAGGCTGTCACGTGTTGAGTTCGGCGCTTTGTATGGATAAAATCATGTTTAAGGATCTAATGACTGGTCTAAGTATAATAGCCCAAGCAAAATATTTCGGTTTTGATTTTGACCTCAACTCTCTTGGGGAGATAGAAGATATTCAAAAACAAGCGATTAAGGAGTTAAAGTTTCCTTTGTTTGTTAAGCCAGCTAACTCTGGATCATCGGTTGGTATAACTAAGGTAAATAATCCAGACGGGCTTAAGGACGCAATATTAGAAGCCCATAAACACGATTCGAGGATCATCATAGAAGAAGGTTTTGTGAATCAAAAAGAAGTAGAGGTGGCTATACTTGGCAATCAAGAATTAGTTGTATCAGATCCTGGGCAGCTTATTGTTCCTGGAGGTTTTTATGATTATGATGAGAAGTACAAGCTTGATAAAACGAAGATCGTGATTCCGGCGGATTTGACAGAAGAAGAAACGAGGGAATGTAAAGCCCTAGCTTCTAAAGTTTATAAAATTTGTGGTTGTGGCGGCTTTGCGAGAGTGGATCTATTCGTGTTAGGGGGGAAGGTTTTTATAAATGAGATAAATACCTTACCTGGGTTTACAAATATTTCAATGTATCCGAAGTTGATGGCTACTGCCGGGATTGGATACAAAGAGTTAATAACCAAGATAATTGAACTCATATATTAATGAAATTACTGACAAAAAAGAATTATTTTTCAATGATTGAAAATCTCGCAAAAGGGGAGATTCACATATTTCGTAATCTATTTATGAATGTTGACGATCAAGATAAAGATATCCTTGAAGATGGCCGATTGGCCTGTGGTAAAGTCGTGTCATCAATCTTGTATCTTAATAAATTAATCAGTGACATGCATGCTACCGTAGAGAGTACGGAAAAAGATATGTTAATCAACGGTTGGCACGAGATCAATGATCCGAGAGAGGGCGCAGTGATTGCGTGGGAAAAACAGAATGGTCATCGACATATTGGTTTTAGCTTGGGTGATAATATGGCGGTTAGTAATAGTTCTAACGAAATAGGGTTTCCGGCAAAACATCATGTTACGTATAACAACACTAGAAAGATTGAAAAAATATACTGGAATAGTATCCTAGACTAGTTGATATGAAAGCAAATCTCGAAAAAATGTTTGCGGGAACAACCTTTAGCGATTTCTTACTAAAGCCCCAAAAAGCTATTGTTCAGACCAGAAGAATGGTTGATTTATCTATGCCTCTATCACGGCATGCCGATATTGCCATTCCGATCATTGGCGCTAATATGGATACGGTTACTGGACGGGAGATGATGAATACGCTTTCTCTGGAAGGTGCTTTTGGTTTTCTTGATCGCAACTGTTCCATTGAAGAAGAAGTATCGCGTGCAATTTATGTTAAGAATCAGCATTCATTTGTCATTGAACATCCATTGATTATGAATATGAGCGTGACAATGGGTGATGCTAGAAAAGTAGCCAATGCTAGAAATTCAAGTAGCATCTTAGTTGAGGAGAAAACAGGAAGTGGCATTTTGGCTGGTATTTTAAGTCATCGTGATATGCCTCCGACAAATCAACATAATAAGCTGATCAAAGATTTTATGACGCCGTTTGATAAGTTAGTTACTGCCAAGCCAGGCATATCAATTGAAGAGGCCGAGGCATTAATGTTTAAACATAGAATTGAGAAATTGCCGATAGTTGATGCCAAAAGAAAAATCAAGGGATTGATAACTATGCGTGATATTAAGATGGTTAAACAAAAACCGTATTCGACTAAAGATCGAAAGGGTAGACTTTTGGTTGGTGCATCAATCGGTGCGGCAGGAGACTATATGCTGCGTGCCGAAGCCTTAATTAATGTTGGAGTAGATGTCATTCTAATAGATATTGCTCATGCCCATTCAAGTATTATGGAAAAAGCCATTAAAACTTTTAGAAATAAATTTAAAGATGTTGAGTTAATTGCAGGAAATGTTGGGACGGCCGAAGGTGCTAAGTTTTTAGCTGGACTTGGTGTTGATGGGATTAAAATTGGTATTGGGCCAGGGCGTGGCTGCCGTACTAGGCTAGAAACGGCTGCTGGCGTGCCTCAACTTCAGGCTATCCGTGAGGCCTATCTAGCCGTTGATGGCAAGATCCCCATTATCGCTGACGGCGGTATTAAGAACGACAAGGACATATTCTTAGCGATTGCTACTGGAGCCTCAACCGTGATGCTGGGAAGTGTTTTGTCTGGTACTGATGAGGCGCCAGGTATTGTCGTAGAAGATCCTACAACGCGTCAGAAGGTTAAGCTGTACCGCGGTATGACATCACCAGAGGCAGTGGTGGATGGTACAAAAGGTGACACCGAAGAGGCACTAAGCATACCCGCGGAGGGTCAATCTGTGAGAGTGCCTATCGTTGGGAGCGTAACAGATATTTTGAAACGTATCAGGGGGCACCTGCAATCTTCGGTTAGTTATGCTGGCGAGGAGAGTCTTTTGGCTGCACAAAAGAAAATTGCCAAGAATCCGGAGAAATATTTAATACGACTGACTGAGGCTTCAAAAGCGGAATCTTTTGATCGTTAGATCTTTCCAAGATACTCAGAATATGTTAGGATTTTCTAGTTTCATTGTGTAATTAATTACCCCCATAGCTTACTATGGGGACGTAGCTCAATTGGTTAGAGCGCTTCCCTGTCACGGAAGAGGTCGCGGGTTCGAGTCCCGTCGTCCCCGCCAGTTATAAATCAGACCCCGATTAATCGGGGTCTGATTTATAATAGCCAGCGAAGCGCTGGCAGACTCAAACTAAAGTTCGAAGCCGAATTTCTTAACGTCCTCGACGGAGCTCGGACTAAAATTCGGGGTTGGAATGAAGCAGTTCATTCCAACCGCCGTCGTCCCCGCATGTATAAACGAAAAGGCCACAATGACCTTTTCGTTTATATCTATCAGCTACTTAAATCATCACAGACTATCGTATGTGGATAAGATCCATGTATTAAATATCCATAGGGCCGTATACTTAGTCTAATGAAAAGAATTAACATCTTTACGGTTTTAGCGGTGGCTATTCTTGTTGCCATCGGGTCTTTCTTTATCTTCTCGGGCAACTCTTCAGCTGCTATTGATTGCGGTCTTTCTTTGTCAGATAAGAATGGCAACAATATCATTCAAGTAAAAGCCGGAGACCCGGTATCATGGCATTTTAGCTCAAGTGTAAGTAAGCTCAAGGTATATTGGTTCGGTTCCAAAGATGGTAAGAACGATATCTGGAACATAAACAATGGATACAAATCTAATGCCACCTATTCGGGCATACTTTATAAATCTGGAGAAGAGGGTAATTACACTAGATACGTAGCTTTCAAAAATGATGCGGGCAAGACAATTTGTGTCTCACCCAAGTTCAACTTCTCAGTTGTCAGTAATAGAGCGGTTGAGGCGAATACTGATACGAAAGTAGAATTTTCAAAACCCGTTGATAATGAAAAATCTAATAATTTAGGAGCGAGTATATCAAACGCGACTACTAGCCCAATATTAACTCCGACCGTCTATGTCCCAGCATGCTCAAATACTGGATACGTTGCTCAGATTTCATATACTGCGGTTAATAATAACGTTTTAATATTCGTTGATGATGAGCCGTCTTCACCATCTTCGTGGAGTAGTTATGTTAACGGTTCAAGCGGGTATACTCTCGCACCCAACGGATTTTCTCCCAGGTTGCCAGGCATGGCTAATCTAACATTCCAGCCAGGAGCTTATTACTATAGCTTTATTCAAAACAATAATTCTGGCGTGGATGGTCCGGTAGTAGCCTGGAGGGTGCCTAAATGTTCAACTCCAATTCCGGTTTATTCACCGACACCGGCACCGTCTTCGGCACCAACGCCATCTTCAACACCTGTGCCTACGCCGGTTCCAACTCCTACCCCTGTAGTGCTTACCCCAACTCCGGTTTATTCACCGACACCGGCACCAACGCCTACTCCTATATCACCAGCTACTTCGAATATTCTTAGATCTGGTCAAACGATGGCGACTGAGGTGGTCATATATTCTACCGATAGACGCTACTCTTTTAAGTTTCAATCTGACGGTAATTTAGTGCTATATGACAACAGTTCTCCAATCTGGTCGAGTGGGACTTCCGGAATTGGGATCGGTGGTCGTGTAATCATGCAATCTGATGGCAATTTAGTTTTGTATAACAGTGGCAACGCTCCGTTATGGCATACTGCTACTCACGGTAATTATGGTGCTTATCTTTTAATACAGAATGGCGCGAATATGTATACTACTAGCGGATCCTTGCTGAAGGCTCTTGGCGGTAGCTCAATTCCAGTACCGTCTTCTACGCCAGTGCCTACACCGGTGCCAACACCAACACCAACGCCAATACCATCTTCAACACCGGTACCAACATCAGTACCTACGCCCACACCGACACCGTCTTCTACGCCAGTACCCACACCAGTACCAACCGTGACTCCAACCCCTTTACCCACTCCAACTCTCCCTAGCTCTGATATTCTGAGTTCTGGCGAAACGATGGGAATTGATAACCCAATTCTGTCTTCTGATAGACGCTACTCTTTTAAGTTTCAATCTGACGGTAATTTAGTGCTATATGACAACAACTTGCCAACCTGGAATAGCGGAACATACAATTCTGGGATTGGCGGTCGTGTAATCATGCAACCTGATGGTAATTTAGTTTTGTATAGCAATAACAATGTTCCATTGTGGAACGCCGGTACTCATGGTAATCCTGGAGCTTATCTGAAAGTTGATGGTGGAGCCGGAGTATACGGTAGCGGGGGATCTTTACTCAAACCTTTAAGTGGAAGCTCAGTGCCAAGGCCATCTGGTACAGATATAGTAGGCCCTGATCAGGCTCTTATATATTCAATCCCAGTTCTGTCACAAGATTCTCGTTGTAGTTTGATTTTCGATTATGGCGGTGTTTTGGTGGTGTATTGTGATAGAAAGAAAACTTGGACGACTGAAACTCCTGGGTCAGGTACTATTGGAATAGGCGGACGTGTATTAATGCAATTGGACGGTAATTTTGTATTTTATGGTAAAGACGGCAATCCAATATGGAACTCTGGAACTTTTGGTAATCCCGGATCATATGTGAGGGTACTGAATGGTGGTAATGGTGTTGCGATATACGATGGTAATGGGATCATGCTAAGAAAGATAGGGCCATAGTATCAGGCAATGAGAAATTTTATATATTCCCTCATCATCATCCTAACCATTTCGGTGGGGTATATTGCGTTTCATAAAGATGAGTCAGTTATAGATAAGACAGTCGAGGCCGTTAACTCAATTGTAAATAACGTGGTGCCAACTAGTAGTCACGCGAGTACCATGTTATTTGTTGGCGATATTATGTTGTCGAGATCAGTGGGTGTTTTGATGGCGAAGAAAGGAAATTACGATTTTCCTTTTGAAAAGATAATTGACACTCTTAGACAAGCAGATCTTGTAATTGCTAATCTCGAAAATCCGGTTTCAGCAAGGGGAGTCAAAGTGGGAAGTATTTATTCTTTCAGAGCTGATCCCAAAGTGATCAAGGGCCTGCAATATGCTGGTATTGATATTGTAAATATTGCCAATAATCATATGTGGGATTATGGTCGTGATGCTTTTTTGGATACTCTCAAATATCTTAAGACGGCTGAAATTAATTACATCGGAGGTGGCAGTAACTTTCAGGAAGCACATACGGGGATTACGAAAGATGTTGGTGAATCTAAAGTCACATTTCTTGGCTATACAGATCTAATATCACCAAAAGTTTCTGCGACTGAAACAACAGCCGGAGTTTCTTATCTTGATTTAAGTCAAATGGTGTCAGACATCAAGCAAGCTAAAAGTCAGAGTGATATCGTAGTTGTGTCTTTTCACTGGGGCGATGAGTACAAAATAAATCATAATCTAAAACAGGAGTCTGTTGCCAAGACGGCCATTGATGCCGGAGCCTCGTTAATAATCGGACATCATCCTCATGTGCGGCAAGAAGTAGAACAGTACAAAGATTCATGGATCGCCTATAGTCTGGGAAATTTTATATTTGATCAGAATTTTTCCTACGAAACAACTCATGGCCTAATATTGGAAGTAATTGTTAAAGATAAGAAGATCGAATCGGTAAATAAAAAAGAAATTACTATTTCTAGTGAATATCAGGCTAGTCTTACTGATTTGAAATAATCTCAGATTTTATATAATGTATAGTAATTAATCGCTTAAATTGATATTATCTATGAATAATATGAGTCTTAAAAAAATAATTATTAGTCTCGAAGAAGAAGAGGCGATAAAAAAACAATTAGAAAAACGCAGCGATCCAGAAGCCAAAAGATTGAGTAGGTTTTTGGCCATGTCCGACTTAACTCGTACTGAAGGCAATCCACTTTGCGAAATTGCAAAACGTGTGTTGGATCTAGCCGATTTTAAAGATTTTTACAACATAGAAACTCCAGAAATAGTAGGCACTGACGTTAGTTTTGATCTTTTTGACTTTGCTGAGGACCATCCGGCTAGGAGTAAATCCGATACTTATTATGTGGACGACAAACATATTCTACGCACTCATACAACGATAATGTGGTATTATTTTTTAATTCAGGAAGAGATAAAAAACAAGATAAAAAGGGGAGAAAACCTAGGTTCTTTGTCGCATGGCAAAGTTTATAGAAGAGATGAGATAGACAGGAGTCATATGAACGTGTTTCATCAAATTGATGGTTGGTATTTATGTCCCAAGTCAGTTAAAGAAATTACCAAAGAAGACCTGCAAGATGTTCTTGCAAAAATTGCCAAGGCTATTTATGGCGAGGATATAAAATATAGATTTAACGAAGATACCTTTCCCTATACGCATCCCAGCATTGAGATGGAAATAGAGAGAGGCGGAAAATGGCTAGAAGTTTTAGGTGCCGGAGTTGTAAAGGGAACAGTCTTGAAAAATTTAGGCGTTGATCCCGAAATATATAACGGCTGGGCTTTTGGTTTTGGTCTGGAGAGATTGGCGATGATCAGTATGGAATTGCCAGATATAAGACTACTCTGGTCAGATGATGAAAGAGTAAAAAAACAACTTAAGCTAGATAATAAATTCAAAGAAGTAAGTAAATTTCCCGGGATTATTAGGGATATATCTTTTGTGGTGGATAAAAATTTCACGCCCAATGATTATTATGATTTGGTTCGTGATTTAGGCAAAGACTTAGTCGAAGAAGTAAAATTACTTGATACATTTACTAATGTCGAAAAATTTGGAGCCGATAGGATAAGTTATACCTTTCGAGTGTCATATCGGAGTAATGAACGAACTCTTGTTTCCGTGGAAGTAGATGCTATTCAGAATATGCTGTATCAAGAGACAAAGAATAGATTCAATGCCGAGATTAGATAAGATACTAAACTATCACTGGCCCGCGAATGCGGGCCAGTGATAGTTTGACTAAATCATAATTTAATAGTATAAATAAGATAGTTCATTTCTTGAGGGAGGGGTCATGGCTCTCGCAATAATCTTTTTCTCGATAATCTTTGGTATTTTGGGTATAGTTTGCGGATGCCTATTTTCTTTCTATGCTAATGCCATTATTCTTGTCTGTATTTCTTCACTGTGGTTTGTTCTTAGACCTTACTGGAATTATGTCATGATAGTTTACAATGGCCCCTTTTTTATTATGGTTTGGACTATTCTTATGCTAATCGCCTGGGCTTGGCGTACTGGTTATGCATTTGTCTCGTAAAACCGTCATTTTAGGCGGTTTTTTTGATATAAAATTAGTCACAAAAAGAGTTGATTTTACTTGAATAAAATGATATAATTCGCATATAAAAATTGAGTAACTTCCCGCGTTCAATTTGGCGGGATTTTTTAAGGAAATTACACCATAATGGCAGACAAAAATTCATCATACTCGGCTAAAGATATCCAGGTATTAGAGGGTCTTGAGCCAGTTAGGAAAAGACCAGGCATGTATATTGGTTCGACTGGCGTCGAGGGCCTACACCATCTGATTTGGGAAGTTTTTGATAATTCACTTGACGAAGCAATGGCCGGTCATGCCAAGAATATTGAAGTATCTCTTTTGCAGGATAACAAAGTTTTAGTATCTGATGATGGTCGTGGCATTCCGACCGACATCCACCCTAAAACCAAAAAGTCTGCACTGGAGACTGCGGCAACGACATTACATGCTGGTGGTAAATTTGGAGGGGATTCATATAAAGTTTCCGGTGGATTACATGGTGTCGGCTTATCTGTCGTTAATGCTTTGTCTTCCTGGATGAAAGCAGAGGTATATCGTAAGCCAGACATCTTCGTTCAGGAATATAAAATTGGTAAACCACTATATTCCGTAAAGAAAGCTGGTAAGACTGATCGTACTGGCACAACAATCACGTTTCAGCCAGATCCAGAAATATTTAAAGAGATTGTTTTTGATATTGATCAAATTTTGAATCATCTTAGACAGCAGGCGTACTTGACTAAAGGCGTTAAAATTTTAGTTAAAGATGATCGCGAGCCATTGAAGTCTGAAGATTCCAAAGAATCGGTATCAAAAGATTATTCATTTTATTTTGAGGGGGGGATAGTGTCCTATGTTAAATATTTAAATCGTCATGAGGTCCCCAAACATGACAATATTTTCTATATTGGCAAAGAAGCTGAAGATATTTTTGTTGAGGTTGCCTTGCAATACGTAGAAGATGTACAAGGTAGGGAGTTGAGTTTTGCTAACAACATTCATACTATTGAGGGTGGTATGCATTTGACTGGATTTAGGTCAGCGGCTACGAGAACTTTAAATGACTATGCAAGGAAGAATGGATATCTTAAAGAAAAAGATGACAATCTTTCTGGGGAAGACATTCGTGAAGGATTGACGGTTATTATCTCTGTAAAATTAAGAGAACCACAATTTGAGGGACAGACTAAAGCTAAATTAGGAACTCCTAATGCTAGAACTGCCGTAGAAACTGTAGTAGGACAGGAATTTGCCGATTGGCTTGAGAGAAATCCTACAGATGCCAGAGGAGTGTTAGAGAAGGTCATTCTGGCTTCTAAGGCGAGATTGGCTGCTCGTGCGGCACGCGAGACCGTGCTAAGGAAAGGTGCTCTCGAAGGCATGACCTTGCCGGGTAAATTATCGGACTGTTCGAGTCGTGATGCATCAGAGTCAGAACTATTTATTGTTGAGGGAGACTCAGCTGGCGGAAGTAGCAAACAGGGCCGAGATAGGCGCACGCAGGCCATCCTTCCATTGAAGGGCAAGATATTAAATGTAGAGAAGGCTCGCTTAGACAGAATGCTGGCCTCAGAAGAAGTTAGAGCATTGATAATTGCCATGGGTACAGCTATTGCTGAAGAATTTGACCTTGAGAGGCTGAGATACCATAAGATTATTATTATGACTGATGCTGATGTTGATGGTGCCCATATTAGGACCTTGTTATTAACGTTGTTTTATAGATATTTTCCTCAGTTGATTGATAAGGGCCATTTGTATATTGCCCAACCGCCTTTGTATAAAATATCAAAAGGATCTAAGTCCTTCTGGGCATACAATGATTCTGAAAAAGAAAAGATTATTAGAGAGTTAGCTAATATAACGACTACCATAGCTCCAGCCAAAAAATCAAAAGTTAAACGTGGCCAAGATAATGAATGGGAGGTTGAGCCAGTAGATGGCGGTATTATTGCTGAGAATACTGAGAGTGGAGATACTGAGAGTGATGGCGACAGTATAATTACGGACAAAATTTCCGGAGTTAATGTCCAAAGATACAAAGGTCTTGGCGAAATGAATCCCGAGCAACTTTGGGAGACTACCCTTAATCCCGATAATCGTGTACTACTCCGAGTCGCAATGCGCGATGCCCAAGAGGCTGATGGTGTCTTTGACGTTCTCATGGGATCTGAGGTTCCTCCTAGAAAGAAATTTATACAGACTCATGCAAAAAGTGTTAAGAACTTAGATATATAATTTAAAGCAGATGTCTGCCAACGACCAAGAAAACTCAATAGAAAATTTTACAAATGCGATTTCGGAGACTAAAATAGAAAGTAGTGATATAGTTTGGCAAGAACAACTCAAGGCCGGCTGGCCAATAAGAATTGTTGAGATTCGTGGAGTTGGACATATTTTCTTTAGATCAGATGATCGTTCAGACCGCCAAGGTCAAGAATATAGTATTAGACCGAATCTTGAAAAATTGGCTTATGATATAAATTTATGGCTCGGTTTTAATATTGTACCAGCAACTAGTTATAAAGAATTGGATGGTGATATGGGTATTGCTCAAAGAATTATGATGGGCGCGGTTTCCGCAAATATGGTCACGAATGACTGGACTAGAGACTTAGATGATCTAGAATTATTAAAAGCTGGCGTTTTCGATTATCTTATTGATGCTAAAGATCGACGTCTTAACTCTTTTCTCATTGATCAATCAAAACATAAAGTCTGGCTGATCAATAATGACGCAATTATGTTTAACGATGGTTTAAATGGCTCAATAATATTTAATAAGTGTCACGAGAAGCAACTAATCAAGAGGATACCAGCCGGTCTGATATCGTCCGTTTCTAGGGCACTTGCGCAAGCCGATAAGTTAATTAAAGACGAGAAATTACTCGAGAATGAGCGAATTATTTTGATGAATTTTTCCGCGAAGGCCGAGCAGCTAATTCGTGATAAGCAGATTTTATGAAGCTAGACTACAGTGTTGATATTTATCAATTAGGCAGTGATTATAAGCAGACAAGGATCGCAACTTTTAAATTTCATGAAGATGACCATAAAGTCGAAGTAGATTCTCAAGATCATCCAGCTGTATTCTTATGTATACGTGAGGGAATTTTCGATCAAAAATATGCCCGTCCAGGTAAAGTATTTCCCGATGATGGTCTGGCTTTTCTTGAAAATTTAAAATATCACTTTCGTTCGGGATATATTACAGCAACAGAGGTACGAGAAGAGAGGGTTGACAATTATGAACGCATAGAGTAATCTGATTATGCGCCCTCGGGCGGTTTTTAAATACCAGTCCAAGAGCTTAGCGATTGGTTACTAGTATTTATCCTGAGGAATTTTCGACGTAGGATTTCAATTATAAAAAACAATGGAAAAACTGATAACATTTTTAAAAGAGGTTAAGGTTGAGCTGTCTAAGGTCAGCTGGCCGACTAAGAAACAAACAGCTGTCTATACGGCTGTTGTTATAGGCATGAGCTTGCTTTTGGCTATCTTTTTGGGATTTCTCGATTTTGTTTTTGAATATCTAATAAAATTAATTAACGCATAATGCCAAAACAAGCTACTACGGGAGAGCGTGAATGGTACGCAATCCACACTTATTCTGGCTATGAAGATAGCGTAGCCAAGAGTCTCAAGCAAAGAGTTGAATCTTTGGGTTTTGAAAATAAGATATTTAACGTATTAGTGCCTAAGGAGAAAAAAATTAAGATTAAGGGCGGAAAGCGTGAGACCATTGAAGAGAAGATTTATCCGGGTTATGTTCTTGTGGAGATGATTGTTGATGACAGTTCCTGGTATGTTGTTAGGAACACACCAAGCGTTACCGGTTTCATTGGAGCAGGTACTGTGCCGTCGCCATTATCAAAAGAAGAGATAGATACGCTGATGAAGCGTATGGGTGTGGATGAGCCTAAATATAAGATTGACGTGGCTGTTGGAGATAGAATAAAGATTACCGATGGTCCGTTTAAAGATTTTGATGGTAAGGTTTCGGAGGTTGATCCTGAGAGAGGTAGAGTTAAGGTGTTAGTTACAATATTTGGCCGCGAGACACCAGTCGAACTGGATTTCTTACAAATTAAGAAGATTTAAAATGGATTAGCGTTGCTTCTACGCAAAATTCAATATAAAAAATGGCAAAGAAAATAAAATCGATAGTAAAATTACAGATTGAAAGTGCCAAGGCTACACCGGCACCACCAGTAGGTACCGCTCTTGGTCCCCATGGTATTAACTTACAGCAGTTTGTGCTTCAGTTTAATGAAGCGACGAAGGATAAGCCAGGAGAAGTCACGCCTTGCGAAATTACAATTTATGAAGATAGGACCTTTGAGTTTAAGCTTAAGACACCGCCAGCGGCCTATTTGATAAGAGTTGCGGCTGGGCTTGAAAAGGGATCGGGCGAGCCTAACAAGAATAAAGTTGGGAAGATTAGTCAACAACAGTTACGCGAAATTGCCGAGAAGAAAATTGGCGATCTAAATGCCAATGACGTAGAAGCTGCCATGCAGATTATCGCCGGTACGGCTAGGTCAATGGGAATTGAGATAAAATAGTACTTAACGATAAAAAGACCCACGCCCTTGGCGTGGGTCTTTTTATCTTATCCACTTTGCTATCACATATTTTCTGGTAGTCTTTCTAGTAACAGTTCTTTGAAAGGCGAATATGATACCCAATCCTTATCCTGGATTGTTCATTGTTTTTGAGGGTTGCGATGGTAGCGGGAAAAGCACAATAAGAGGAATGGTCATGGATGTTATTTTGAGAGACTTTGCGATCAAATCGAGGGGTATGGGTCTTAGTGGTAATATTATATCTCTTAATACGACGAGGCGATTAAATACTCAGGACATAGTTTTAGTAAAAGAACCCGGCAAAGATAGACCCATAGGAGCTAAGATCTATGAGGAATTATTCAAATCCGATGGCCTACATAACACAGATCCAGTTGGATTTCAATCTTGGTATGCCCTAGATAGCAAACAGAATCTCCGCGAAAATATTATCCCAGCTCTTAGGGCATCGAGAATAGTTCTGGCCGATAGGTTTAGACATTCTCTAGTGCTTAGTGCAAAGAGTCAAGGAAACATAGAAAGATTAATGGCAACTAATCAGATGATCATAGGAGAAGATTTTATCTGGCCCGATGTTACTTTTATTTTTGAAGTCGATGCCAAGAAGGCGATAGAAAGATTAAAGAAAAAGGGCGTTGCGTTAGATGAATTCGAGAAAGAAGATCATATAAACAGGACAGTCGGGATGTATAGACTACTTGGAGATGTGTATAAGAATAAAGGCATCGTCTATATAAATAATAGCGAAGACGATCCCAACATTGCTCTTGATAAGGTAATGTCTATTCTGGGTCCAATATTATCAAAGAGGGGATTTATCTTTGATCCGAGAGCAGCTATATAAGAGGAATAATTATCCTCTTTTTTTATTCAGACCTTCTTGTTAGGCTTGGATAGGTTCATTTAAAAGTAGGAGAGAGAATGGATAATCTCAGAAATTTAGAGGTGAGTTTTAAGCCGAAGAGACTATTTGAGTGCAAGCACACAAAAATTGAGGTTGATGCTGTCTTCGTGAGAATACCGGAAGATACTGATAACGAAGATTGGAAAATTGTAGATGGTTCCAATGGTGAAAGGCTAGCAGAGATTAGGGTCGAAAATATTCTTCAGGATTCGGCAGCTATTCGAAGCGCTCGAGTCTCAACTGATCGTGATACTTTAGCCGTTAATGATAAGGCTCAAGGATTAATTCAATATCTCTGGAATGGTGCTCACGTGAGTCCTTTCGAGGGTGGCATTATGTTCCGTCTAAAACACACGACTCCCATAGCTTATGCTCAACCATTATTCAGGTTATTTGCTGCATTTAATGAGCTTTCTGGCCGATATTCTAAAAATAAGGACAACTATTACACTCCCAGTACCTTAAATGACAGGACCAGAGAAATATTTGATCGCGGGGAACTTGAAGCCCAGACGGCATATCAGGAATTACTAGATATGGGAGTTGCAAATGAAATGGCACGTTTTGCTCATTTGTATAGATTTTATACTAGATTTTTCATGACAATCTCTTTGAGACACATGATGGAGTTTGTGGATATAGCTGGCTTGTCGACTAAACACAACCATACTGAATTTTGGGACATTCAAGATATCTATCGTGAGATAATAAAATATTGGGCTCCGTGGGCATATCAAGCGATGGAGAATAAGCCCATAAAAAGAAATCTCCTATTCGTTGATGAAGCTATCAAAGAAGCTAGGATGAAAAAAACAGAAACGGCATATATTCGCTCCGAGTCGATTTTAAATATGGGTGAAGTTAAACTGTTAGAATTTTTTGGTAACGAGCAGATGATGTTAGAAAGACTAGATGATTTCCCAATTCCCCTCAGGGCTTTTGGACATGGAGGAATGACTTTCTATATCAAGATGCCCATATTTGTATTTCGCCAGTGGGTCAGGCATAGATACGGAACTTTTTCCGAACCTACTGTTGATTATGATCGTATCGTTGAGAAAAATGAGTTCTACGTTCCAGAACGATTTCGAAAACAGATTGGACATGTTGGCAGTTATACCTACATGGATATGGATGATCAGGAGAATGGTCGTGCAAGAAAATTATTAACAGAGCATATTAATCGTCAGAAGGAAGAATACAAGAGATTAAGGACGCTTGGTCTATCAGCCGAAATGGCTGCGATGAATCTGCCATATTGTTTTTTTATCCCAGTATATTGGACGGTCAACCTAGAGAGTCTGATGAATTTTTTCTCTCTGCGGGTTGATGGTCATGCTCAAGCCGAGATAAGGAAGTATGCTGAGATTATATGGAAGATGTGCTCTGCTGAATTTCCACGATATGCTAAAATATTTAGCCGTAATATATATTTTGGCGATCAGATGACAATCAAAAATTTTAGGCCCGAATAGGGCTTTTTTCTTACCTAAAATCGTGTTAAATTTAATAAGTTATGGATGCTAAATATAAGCCAGTAATTGGCCTAGAGATACATGCCGAGCTCAAGACGGAGACGAAGATGTTTTGTAGTTGTAAAAATGATCCAAACGAGAAGCGACCCAACCAAAATATTTGTCCAATTTGTATGGGACATCCTGGTACATTGCCCGTAGCTAATAAAAAAGCAATTGAAAAGACAATTATGGCTGGTCTGGGATTTAACTGTCAGATTGATAAAGATACATTTTTTGAAAGGAAAAACTATTTTTATCCCGATCTTCCTAAGGGTTATCAAATTACACAATACCAGAAACCATTTTGCCGTGATGGTTATCTTGAATTGAGTGGTAAGAGATTTAGAATAACACGCATACACCTAGAAGAAGATGCGGGTAGATTGAATCATCCGGCCGGGACAGATTATTCGTTAGTTGACTATAATCGTGCTGGTATGCCATTGATGGAGCTGGTTACTGAGCCAGATTTCGAAAATGGGCCAGAGGTGAAGGCATTTGCTGAAGAATTGCAGCTCATTCTAAGATATCTGAATGTTTCAGATGCAGATATGGAGAAGGGATTAATGAGGGTTGAGGTAAATATTTCATTGACCGGAGATGATGGTAAATGGGGAACGAAAGTAGAAATTAAAAATCTTAACTCAATTAAGGCTGCTGCCGATTCAGTTGATTTTGAGATCAAAAGACAAAAAGAATTACTTGAGGCTGGAGAGAAAATTATTCAAGAAACGAGAGGTTGGGATGAAAATAAAAAAGAGACAATTAGCCAGCGCGTTAAAGAGGAGGCTAATGATTATAGATATTTTCCAGAACCTGACTTACCGCCGGTGCATATAACAGAAGAGTGGATGGATCTGATTGAGGCGATGCTAGTGGAGCTACCATCACAGAGAAGGTTGCGCTTTAGGGGCTATGGACTAAGTGATCAGCAAATCGAAGTGTTTACTGTCTCTCGTCATCTAGGAGATTATTATGAGCATGTTGCTACAGAGTTAAGCTCATCTGCTCAAGATTATCACCACCGGAAAGGATTAAAGGGCACATTTCCCAGTGAACCCGAGATTAGTGGTAAGCTCCATTCATTATCGGCAAATTATATAATTACAGAATTTCCACCGTTGCTGGGTCTCAGGGGTTTAGAGTTAGATGATATAGCTGGGCTTAAGATATCTCCCGAGTCTTTTGCCGAATTAATGGTTCTGATTTTTCATAAAGAAATTTCTTCAACCGGGGCTAAGATTGTATTGAGGGAAATGGCTGAAACTGGCTTACACCCAGAGCAAATAATAAAAGATAAAGACCTAGGACAAGTTTCTGATAGTGGTGAGCTAGAAATCATAATCAGCAAAACGCTGGAAACCAATACTAAAGCCGTAGAGGACTACAAAGCCGGCAAAGAAGCTTCACTGAAGTTTCTAATTGGTATGGTCATGAGAGAATCAAAAGGAAAGGCAGACCCTCAAGCGGTTGAAGAAATAATTAAAAATAAATTAAAATAATATGACGATAAAAGCAATACTCGCGGCATTTCAAGGGTGGAGGTTTGGCGGTACCAAGCAAAAAGGCGTACAGCAGGCACAGGATCTTAAAGTAAGAATTGAAGCACAAGAGAAAAGCGACAACACTCATCGCGAGGAAGAATCGCGTCCAGCTGAAGAGATTACCAAAGATGGCGAAAAAGTTGTCGCTCAAAGCGCATAGCGGATTCGCCGACTCTTATTTTCTCTATATCGACTCCGTCTAACCACCTTGTCTGGACACGGCGTAAATGCCTACTGGCATTTCGCCTATATCTCGGACCGTCGTCCTGCGAAAGTCCATCCAAAGTAGTTGGGCTTCGTCAGTTTTGGTATCGCGTAGCCACCTTCCTATATCGAATCGTTCTGAAGACGATTGGATATAAATAGATATATCAAGGA
>Ga0209318_1000151_pt1 | contig 74946 bp, 86 predicted proteins | sample RifGroE1_FD_183999 | JGI IMG/M metagenome (GOLD analysis project Ga0209318, IMG submission 183999) | Groundwater microbial communities from Rifle, Colorado, USA - Groundwater E1 (SPAdes) (version 2) | ecosystem: Environmental > Aquatic > Deep subsurface > Groundwater | place: Rifle, Colorado... | reverse complement strand
TCAACGACTATCCCTTAGGCTTTGAAATAAGCAATAGGAGTAGGGCTCAAGTGAGTGGGTGAGATTCCCTTAAATCGAAATAGGAAGCTCCATTATACTGATTATATAATGGATGAAGATATAGTCTAGTATCTTATCGAAAGATAAGGAAGTTCATAAGAGAACTGCATAGATTAACGACCTATGTGAATTTTCGATCCAAAAGCTATTGGAACAGCTGATTCTGGTTATTTTTCTAAAAAGATTATTGCCGCATTACAGGCTGTTGTTTTAGATGAAAAAGGTAGTAATTGTGGCTCTAAAGGATTATTGGAAGTTGTAATAACTAAAAATAATATTGATGATTATTTATATAGATATATTGTAGAAGGTAATAAATTAGTTTTATTAGATGATAATAATATAAATAAATATTTAGGAGTTAAAGTTAAAATGAGAACTCCAATGGGTTGTACATCTAAGAAATTATGTGAAAAGTGCGCTGGTCTTATGTATGGAAAATTAAATATAATTAATATTGGTTTAACTTCAGCTAGAGTATCATCTACATTGGTTAATTTATCAATGAAGAAATTTCACAATTCGACAACCCAAATATCACATGTTGAACTAAAAGATTTGATTATATAAAAAAGGAGTATTTAAATGAGAATGTGTCAATTATTTTCAGATATTAGTTTAAAAAATTTATGTATAGAAATAACTAATAAATGTATGTTAAATTGTATACACTGTTCATCTAAAGCTAGTTCTAAAAGTAAAGATATGTTATTATTTGAAGATATAAAAAAGATATTAATAGATGCTGTTAATGAAGGTGTTGAAAATTTATCTATATCAGGAGGTGAACCATTAATTCACCCTGAATTTAAAGAAATATTTTCTTTTGCTAAAGATTTAGGTTTACATATTACAGTATATAGTTGTGGGATTATATATAATAATAACAAACATTCTTCTATAACTGAAGATACTCTTATATTTCTAAAAGAAAATATTAATAAGATTATAATAAGTTTACATGGATCAAATGATGAAACTATACAAAAAATAGTTAAAATTAAAAATGGTTTTAACACTATTATAAATTCAATTAAAAGTTGTTTAAAATATAATATTGAAACAGAAATTCATTTTGTACCTATGAATATAAATTATAATGAATTTTTAGATTTATTGGATATAATTAATGATATTAATATTAAGCGAATAAGTTTATTAAGACTTGTTCCACAAGGAAGATGTTTAAATAATAATGAATTAGAAGTTAGTGTAGATAATATGCAATTTTTATTAAAAGAAATAAATAATAAAATTGTTAATAAAAAATATACTGATTTATCTATTAGATATGGTTGTCCTTTTAATTGTATAACTGATGATAAAAATAATAAACCATGCTCAGTAGGTATTAACAAATTAAATATTTCAGCTAGAGGTGATGTATTTCCATGTGAAGCATTTAAATGGTTAGGTGATTTTATAACACCTACCAATATTTTAAAAACAAATTTACATGATATATGGGTTCATAATGAACTTCTCTTTTTTCTAAGAACGAGAAAAATTCCAGAAATATGTGTTAATAAATGTGATAAATTAAGAAGATGTGGAGGAGGCTGTGTATCACAATTCTTTTTATATAATGAACAATCAAGAAATCAATTAATTAACTGGTTAAATAAAAAATAAAAGGTGGTAATAATAAATGATAGAATTATTTTTTGATACCGAGTTCACAGGGTTGCATAAGGATACTACTTTAATTTCATTAGGTATTATATCAGAAAATGATGATAAATTTTACGCTGAATTCAATGATTATAATAAATCGCAAGTAGATGATTGGATACAAAAAAATGTTATTGACAAACTTTGGTGGAAAAATAAACAAATGAAAGATTTACCAGAATATTATTATTATGGTAGTAAAAAATTCGTATTAGAAGGATTGAAGAAATGGTTGAGTAAATTTGGTAATGAAGAAATTTTATTTGTTTCAGATGTATGTCACTACGATTTTGTATTACTTATCGATTTATTTGGCTCAGCTCTTGACTTACCTAAAAATATCTGTCCAGCTTGTTATGATATAAATAATGACATAATTGATTATTTTAATAAAGATGCTCATAAAGCTTTTAATGCTAATAGAGAAAAATTAGCAGATATAAAAATTAAGTCTGAAGTTTTTAAACATAATGCATTATGGGATGCAGAAGTAATAAAGGAAATTTATTATAAGTATTCTATTTAATAATCAAATAAAAAACGGAGGGGTATAAAAAATGCAAGTTAAAAAACGTGATGGTAGGATAGTTGAATTTAAAATTGAAACAGTTGCTAATTGTATTTTTGAAGCAGCAAAATCTTTAGGTGGTAAGGATAGTTCAACCTCTTTTGAATTAGCTTTAGAAGTTTATGATAGATTAAAAGATTTAGATAAAGAAATACATAATGTTGAAGACATACAGGATATAGTTGAAACTGTTTTAATTGATAACGGAAGAGCTAAAACTGCAAAAGCATATATCTTATATAGAAATAAAAGAACACGTATTAGAGATGGGCGAAGTGAATTAATGGATTGTGTTGAAGATATATTAAAAGAAACTTCAAGAGAAAATGCTAATATTGGTACAGGACCAATGGCTAAAATGTTACAGATTGCAGGTGAAGCTTCAAGAAAGTATTATTTATCTAGATTAATACCTGAAGAAATATCATCTGCTCATAGGGAAGGCTATATGCATATACATGATTTGGATTTTTATGGAAAAACTTTAACCTGTTTACAAATACCCCTTAAAAAAATATTAACTAGGGGGTTTAATAATGGTCATGGTTGGATTAGAACCCCTAAAAGAACAAATAGTGCAACTGCTTTAGCAGCTATAATTTTACAAAGCTGTCAGAATAATTAATTTGTTCCCTTGTACAGTAATGTACATTGAATAACCTGGTGAACCATCAATAGATGGGTGTGAGAGTTTAAAAACTCTTGCTAACGGTAGAAGTTAAATAAGATTGCTTGTATGACAATTACAAGCCTTGTCTATGTGACATGTCCATAAGCGAATACACTTTCTAAGAGAACCTACGGTCCTGGAATATGGATAGCAGGTAATACCGTCGTAAGCCCTACTATTTTAAAAAATCCCACTAACCCTTTATAAAAATAATTATGCTATTAATAAAAATATCTGGGTTAAAAAACATAAAGGGTGGGAATTTAAATATAAAAAATATTAGGGAAACGCTAACGACTATCGAAAGCTAAGACATCTTTTTGGTGTTGAAAATAAGGTATTATATGATTATGATACACGAAGCGAGTAGAGTAGGGGTAATTAGGGTGAAAATCCCGATCCGAAGTACCAGGGTACCTATATAAAAAAATAGGTATATGATATAGTCTAACCCGTTTGAAATACCTCGAAAGAGGCGGTACAGTGGATATGCATGGTGGTCAATCATTTGCTTTTTTTGATCGTGATATGGCTGACTTTTTTGTTGATGCTAGTGATAATGAAGCATATCAAGCATGTGAAGCATTTATTTATAATTTAAATAGTATGCACTCTCGAGCAGGATCACAAGTCCCTTTCAGTAGTTTAAATATTGGTACTGATATGAGTGATGCTGGTAGAAAAGTAACGAAGAATATTTTACTTGCATATAAAGCTGGTTTGGGTAAAGGTGAAAATCCAATTTTCCCAAATATTATTTTTAAAGTTAAAGATGGTGTGAATGGTCAAGTTGGGGACCCAAATTATGATTTATTTAAACTTGCATGTGAAGTAGCTGCCATTAAATTAAATCCAACATTTTCATTCATGGATGCTAGTTTAAATAAACAGTACACAGGTGATTCAGAAGTAGCATATATGGGTTGTAGAACCCGTGTTATTGCAAATATTAATGGTTCTGAAACTACAGATAAAAGAGGTAACTTATCATTTACAACATTAAATTTACCCAGACTTGCAATAGAATCAAAAGGTAGTATTGAAAAATTCTTCACACTACTTGAGATTAAATCAAATCTCATATTTGAACAACTTAATCATAGATATAACGTACAAAAGAAATTACTTGTAAGAGATATGCCTTTTATTATGGGGCAGGGTTTATATTTGGATTCTGAAAAATTAAGTCAAAACGATAATATAGAAGAATCTATTAAACATGGTTCAATGTCTATTGGGTTTATTGGTCTTGCTGAAACATTAATTGCTTTAACTAGTAAACATCATGGTGAAGATGATGAAGTATATAAGCTTGGGTTAAATATTATTAAAACCATGAGAGATTTTTGTGATAGAGAAACAATTAAAAGAAAGCTCAATATAGTTTTATTAGCAACTCCAGCTGAAGGACTTTCAGGTAGATTTTTAAGGATTGATAGAAAACAATTCGGTATAATTCCTGGAGTTACAGATAAGGATTATTATACTAATAGTTTTCATATACCAGTTGGTTATAAGATTAGTTGGTTTAAAAAAATTATGTTAGAAGGAGTATTTCACAAGTTTTGTAATGGTGGGCATATTACTTATATTGAAGCAGATTCTCCGTTTATTAATAATACTGAAGCTTTAATCAATATTATTAAACATATGAAAGATTGTGATGTAGGTTATGGTGGACTTAATTTCCCAGTTGATTTTTGTTGTTCATGTAATTATTCGGGAGTATATCCTAAAGATTGTCCAAGTTGTGGTTCCGAAGATATTAATAGGGTTAGAAGAATTACAGGTTATTTAAGTACAATAAATATGTTTAATAGTGCCAAGAAATCAGAACTTAAAGATAGAGGAACACATATTTAAAAGATGTAAATAAAGTATTAAAAAAGATATATGGCAATTAATTGCCATATATCTTTTCAATTATATATTATTAAAATGAAAATAAAATAACGAGGAGTGTGATAATATGGATAGATGTATGGAATTAGCACTTATTAAATTAATTAATGAAGAAATGTTTGAACTTAATATCTATTTAGAGAATTATCAAAAGGTTGATTTTCAAGTATATGGTGAAGAAATTATTAAAGATATCCTCCGTAAGTGTAAATTTAAAGATATAGGGAATGTTTATGATTACCCTGATACCCTTCCTCAACCAGAAATGATTAGTGGTTATGAATTATCATCTAATTTTAATATGTTCCAGCGTATTGCTGTGTCTAAAAAAATTAATTCTATTGTACTATATACAACTAATAGTTACTATGTTCGATGTACTTTTCTAATTGACACTGATTATTTAGAGATATTTTCAAAAAATGCAAAGCTAATATTACAACGGGATACTAATACAAATATGTTTCGAGAAATCGATTTTAAATGTAGAAACAGAGAATATATCGAAATATCTAATTCTTCTAATCATGAAAAGAAACCTGCTGATATTGTGAAGAAAAAAATTATTAAAGAAAAACTTATATTTACTGAAGATTCAACAATAATGGAAGTTATGAAAGATATTGATTTATTCTTTAAAGAAGAGACTCATAATATGTATAAAAAATTACAAATTACATACAAGCGAGGGGTTATTCTATATGGTGAACCTGGTAATGGTAAAAGTGCCATGATACGGGAGATTATCAGAATACTGCCGAGAATTACTAAAATAGTTATAAATCCTAATATTAATGATATGCCTAAAATTTTATCTATATTGATTAAATCACTAAATGGTAAAAGGGCTATTATTATAATTGAAGATATTGATTCATTAATTAATGGAAGAAATAGATCTGAATTTTTAAATATTCTCGATGGTATTGATATTCAATCTGGTGTATATTTCATTGGTACAACAAATTATCCTGAACATATTGATCCTGCCTTTATGAATAGATCAGGTCGTTTTGATCGCACATATAAGATTGACAACCCATCAGAAAATATACGTCGTGCATTTTTCCAAAATAGAAATATTGGAGAATTATTATCGGAATATAAAGTTTATAAAGATGATAGTGGATCTGATACTAATAAGGGAGTTATAGAACTTTTTGTTAAATATAGTAATAATTTACCCATGGGTAGTCTAAAAGAAATCATGACTGGTACTAAATATTTATTAGCTTGTAATAATGATTTGACTATTGAAGAGGCTGTTGAAACAACGTCCATTATTCTTACTAAAAGTAAAAATGAACATGTTAAAAGTTTTAATACTTATAAAGATAACATGAGAAATTTAAATATAATTTAGACTAATATATAGTAAATTAAAAGTTCTAAAAAATATAAATATATTTAATTTTGTAGGAGGGAATGATATTTAATATATTAAATATACAAATAGATAATAATTTTCAAAATAATAATGAAAATCTTGAATTATGTGTTGAATGTAAAGGTAAATGTTGTAAGAATTTGGGATGTCATTTTTCACCTAAAGATTTTGAAGTTATAGATTTTAAAACTTTAAAGAATTTAATTGAAAAAGGATATGTTGTATCAATTGATTGGTGGGAAGGAGACGTCTTTGATAAAAATAGAAGACGTACATTATATCTTAGAATAAGAAATAAAGATGCAAATATTGTTGACCCTTCTTGGGGTGGTCAGTGTATGTTATTAACAGAACATGGGTGTAGTTTACCATTCAATGAACGTCCTATGGGTGGTAGAGGTTTAATTCCAAGTATAAATGAATGTATAGTTGGATATTCAAAAGAAGATTGTTGTAAAGAGTGGTATATTTATCAAGATTTATTAGAAAAATTAGTTAAAGTATTTAGTTGACTAAATATTAATTGGGTAAAGTTACAATAAAATAAAACAAATTTTTGTTGATATTGAAATTATTGTTTGTTATGTATATAAATTAAAAGGAGATGAAATATAATGAAAGAATGTTGTGAAAGATTAATAGTTGCTGAACGAGACAAATTTATGAGAGATTATTGGATTCGTAGTCAAGAGGAAAAAGTTAATGTTGATGATAATGTTAAAATAATTAAACTTTCTGATATTAATGTTGAAATAACATTAACTGAGATTGAGGAAAAACTCTTTAAACATGTAACAAAAGAACAACTTATTCGTAGTAGACAACATTTTCATGATGAAAATGTTAGACTAAGTAATGAACTATTCAGAACTAATAACAGAATAAATAATTTATCTATTTGGATAAAGAATAAAATAGAAATATCTGAAGTTCTTTATGAAACTAAAAAAGAAGGACATATGAAAGAAATATATGCAATGCAAATAGCAGTATTAAATCACACATTAATGGAATTAGATAATAGAAAAAACGAGTTATAGAAAATGAGAGGAAGATAGAAAAAATGGTGGGTTTTGAGTTAGTTATAGATGTGCATGATAGTACACATAAGTGGATAGATAAAGAAACAAAAACAACTACAAGGTTGTTAATAAAAAATCCTGTTGGTCAAGAAACAGTTATAGTTTTTATTCATTCTGAAGATAGTGTTGATGAAGTATTAAAGAAGAAAAAAGAGTATAAAAAGCTATTATTAAATACAATTAAAGAAAATATGAAATGGGATATTTAAAGTGATAAAATAGTAAATACAAACTATAAAATTATATATTATTTAATTAATATAGGTAATTTTATAGGGAGGTTAGTTTATGAATTATACAGAAGACGAACGTAAAATTTGTAAAGATACTATTTTAGGTTATTCATTGAAATTTAGTTATCTTAATTCATTGTATGGTAGTAAACACATATCTAAAGATATGGAATTAATACCCCTACCCCTATTTGGTGATGAGTCTAATTATATCTTTTTTGATACTGTTGAAGAAGCAGAAGCTGTTAAGAAAGAAATTATTACTAAGGCTGAGGAGTTAAAGAAAAAAATAGATCAGATTAAATATGATGATAAAAACGCACCTATGTTAATTAGAGAAAGACTTAAAGAATTTAAACCGCTTAATATAATTAAACAGATTTTCATTGCTCTAAATATGGGTGATGAACCTTGGGAATTAGATGTAGTTCAAGTTATTAAGAATTAATTTATTTATTATTGTTTATCAGATTATTATTTTCTGATAAACAATATTTTTTTTATACATATATTATATTTTAGTAGAGTTTTAAAACTCTAAGAACTTTTTAATAAGGTAAAATATTTATTCTAAAGGAGGTTTAATTATTGAAACATGATGAGGTTAGATTAGTAAAACTAAATTGGGATGAGGAGTGTGAAAAAGATTTTATTATAGGTAAAGGTTTTGAAATAAAAGAACCTGCTTTTAAAGGAAAGCAGAAGAAATCTAAGTATGGTATTCAATCTCCTCTATTTGCTACAGATTTTGAAGATGATGATGCATTTGCAGAAAGATATACATGTGAATGCGGAGAATTAAAAGGAAGATTATATGATGAAGAAGAGTGTGATATTTGTGGTACAATAGTTAAATTTAAAGATGTTGATTTAAAAATTACAGGTTGGATTAAATTAGGTGTTTATAGTATAATCCATCCTATATTCTATAGAATGTTGAAATCAATAATTGGTGAAAAGGGATTTTTAGAAATTATTGAATATGACAAAGAATATACTAAAGATGGTCATATAATTGATAAACATGGTAAAACTCCATTTAAAGGTATTGGTATTATGGAGTTTAAAAGTAGATTTGATGAAATAATGGATTATTATAGAGCTAAGAAAAAGAATAAGATTGAAATGATAGATGAATTATATAAAGAAAAAGATAAAGTATTCGCTTCATCTATTCCAGTTTATTCATCTGTATTGAGACCCTCTCAATTTAAAGGTGAATCTTTCTTTTATAACTCTATGGATAAAAAATATAATCCAATAGTTTCTTTAAGTAGATTATTAAAAGATAGAGAATTAATAGAAACTAGAAAGAAGAAAGACTGGGGTGATATTGATGAAAATAAAATTCTTACTATAATTCAAAAGAAATTAATTGAGCTATGCTACTTAATATTTAAACAAATAGACCAAAGAAAAGGTCATATAAAATGGGAAATTCTTGGGGGTAAGATCAACTTTTCAGCCCGCTGCGTTGTGGAAATACGCAACGTAACTCTTTTAATTGTCGGGGAAGCTCTTAGAGCCTAAAACTACTAAATTAATATAGTGATATATTAATGGCTTAGATTAATCATCTAAGGTATAGTAATAAGGTTTTAGGATTGAGTAATCCGCAGCTAAGATTTTTTACCAGTGAGAAATAGAAAATTGTTCAAAAATTTATAATAAGGAGGTGGTAATTAACATTGTATATAACATTTATTTTAGAAGAAGAAAAATGGGAAACTATAAATTATAGGGATATTGAATCAAATCTATATTCTGTAAGTAACCATGGTAAAACAGGAAAGATCTATACTAAAGCACTATGTCCAGATGGGTATTTACGTATTAGATTAAAAGTAAAGAATCTAGTTAAGAAAAAAACATATACTGTTCACAGAATTGTAGCGTGGCATTTTGTTGAGGGATATAGTGATAAAAAATGTGTGGTTAATCATTTAAATAATCAGAGATATATATGTCATAAATGGAATTTAGAATGGACTACTCAAAGTGAAAATATTCTTCACGGTTTTAAACACGGGAATATAAAGAAAAAAAGAGGATTTTGTGTTAATTTTAAATATACTGAACCGGTAATAAGACAAGTGTGTGAATATATTGAAAAGGATTTATCACCTAAAAAAATAATAAAACTAATGAATATTGAAAATAAAGATAAGAAATCTTTTGGTGATTTAATCCATAGATTAAAAGCTAAATGTGATTGGGCTGATATAACCAGTGAATATAATTTTTCTAATAAAAAATTTAAACGGGAATTTTCTGATGAACTAATTCATACTATATGTCAATATTTAGAAAAAGGTTTATATCCCAGAGATATAATAAAAGAATTAGGTGTAGTTGAAAAAGAAAAAGGAAGTTACGCTAAATTAATTGGTGATATTCGTCACTTTAAAACTCGTAGAAATATATCAAAAAAATATAATTTTTCTACTGAAAGATTAGATAAAAAAATATATAGTGATGATTTGATTCATTTAATATGTCAATACTTGGAGAAAGGTTATAAAACCACTGATATAATAAAAATAATTAATATACCTATTAAAGAAAAAATACATTATCAAAATTTAATTTATGATTTAAAGAGAAGAAATGTTCGGACAATCATTACTTCTTAATATGATTATTAAAAAATAACTGGTGAAAAATAAAGTTCAACGACTATTCGAAAACATACTTTAAATATGTGAGTAGAAGTAGACCTACAAGTCAATAAATGGTAGGGTGAATTCTTAAAGAATTCTTTACGAAATGGAGAGCTCCATTATACTGATTATATAATGGATGAAGATATAGTCTAGTATCTTATCGAAAGATAAGGAAGTTCATAAGAGAACTGCATTAGCTGACGACTAATGTGAATATATCGAATACCCGACCCTGTATTAAAAGCAAATGAAATTAAATTAGGTTATTTAGCATTCTTAGAATTATATAAATATGAGATAGTAACTCATGTTTCTAAAATAAATGATATTTCTGAGAATGAAGCATATGAATATTGGTATAAAGGAAGTATAGTTTATAATAATAAACTATATGAAATAATGAAATATTTATTAAAGAAATGGCAACCAAAAGTTCTTATCAATAGAAACCCTAAACTTTGTGGGGCACTATAGAGTGATTTATAGTGAAGAAAACAACACTTTAATTGTCGGGGAAGCTCTTAGAGCCTAAAACTACTAAATTAATATAGTGATATATTAATGGCTTGGACTAATCAACCAAGGTATAGTAATAAGGTTTTAGGATTGAGTGATCCGCAGCTAAACTTAATACTGTTCAATAAACATGACATCTTTAAATTAATTCTTTAGGAGGAGGTGATACAAATGAAAGTTTTTATAGAAATAGGAACTGAAGTATGGAAAGATGTTACCTATCCAGGTGTTAAAAATAATCTTTATCAAATATCAGATCATGGTAGAATAAAAAATAAAAATTGGGACCATATTTTATCACAACAATTAGGTTCAGCTGGATACTATAGACTTGCATTACAAACAGGGGAAGAAATTATTAAAGAAAGACAATTTAGTATTCATAGACTGGTTTGTTATGAATTTGTAAAAAATGATGATTTAAACAAAATAGAAGTGAATCATAAAAATGGAATTAAAAGAAATAATTATTATAAAAATCTAGAATGGTCAACTCATGGTGATAATATCAGACATGCAGTTAAAATGGGGTTACATTGGCAATATAAGGGTGAAGCACATTTTGCTTCAATTTATACTGAAAAGCTTGTTAAATTTATTTGTAAATTATTAGTGTGTAATGAATCTGTTGATAAAATACTTAAATTAATTAGATTAAATTTTACAGAATATGATAAAAAATCAGATATTCTGTTAAAAAATTTTATTGGTAAAATTAAAAGAAAGGAAAGATGGTCACATATTACAAACAAATATAAATACTGAACAGTATAAGAAAAGTTCAACGACTATCCTTTAAGTACTGAAATGTACAACAGGAGTAGGGCTCAAGTGAGTGGGTGAAATTCCCTTAAATCGAAATAGGTGTCTCTTTATAACTTATATAAAGATGATAATATAGTCTGGTATCCTAATGAGAGTTAGGGAAGTTCATAAGAGAACTGCATAGAGTAACGACCTATGTGAACCTTTAGACAATTAATTTCGGAAGTATGCTTTTAATGAAGATAGTTGATATTAAAAATAGTATTACTGATGAATATACAATGAGTTTACCCATACAAATATTGAAGGTTTTAAATGCGGATCAATCTAAGTCGAGGTCCGGCGTATCAGTAATGATATAGCGAGTTCTATGTGAACGCCTAACAAGCGGTGTAAGTAATATTTTATTATTACTTGCTAACGGTAAAAGTTAAATAAGATTGCTTGTATGACAATTACAAGCCTTGTCTATGTGACATGTCCATAAGCGAATACACTTTCTAAGAGAACCTACGGTCCTGGAATATGGATAGCAGGTAATACCGTGCCAAGCTTCTATTAATCTATAATCTATAATTTAATTGCTAAAACAACATAAAAGAAAGGAGGTTATAAAATTGTTAACAATAGATATTAAAATTAAACCATATGGTGTGGTCTATCTTTTAAGAAATAAGATTAATGATAAAATCTATATTGGACGAACCACTAATTTTAGAAAAAGAATAAGTAAGCATAGAAATAGTTGGAAAGAGGCCAATTATCCAATAGCCCGAGCTATTGAAGAATATGGGTTTGAAAACTTTGAATATGAGATTCTTGAATATTGTTTTAGTGAAATTGAATTATCTGAAAAAGAAATCAATTATATAAAAGAATATGATTCACTTGACTATAATAAAGGATACAATTCAAATTTAGATAAAAGAAGAATATTCAATAATGATGTTAGAAAGAGATGTCTGAATCTCATAAGGGTTTAAAAGAAACTGCTGAAACTAAAAGAAAAAAATCTAATAAAATAATAGCAATCAAAGATGATAAATTTTATATCTGTGATAGTGCTAAATTATTTGGTGATTTTATTGATATGAATAAAGATAAAGTAAAAAATGCTTTACGAATGCCATGTAAAATAAAGGAACATTATGTGTTTTACTTAGATGAAAATAAACGTAAAGAAATCTATGATAAAGCAATTAATGAAAATTATAAAAAACTTTATAGATTAATAGAAGAAGGTATAACGACTATCCCAAATTCATATATAATAGAATATATTAAATATGAATAAGTGGAGTACTGGCTAATTTGTGGGTTAGCTGGGAAGCGCATAGCTCCTATTATAAATTATAATAGGATGAAAATATAGTCTCTAATGTATGAAAATACATTACTCTAGGTTTGACGGAGATATCCTAAATATCATATCCTTGAAGTCTAAAAAACATATAAAAGCCTTCAATAAGACATTTAACCCAGTGACATCCATGTTTATTTCTAGAAATGATGGTTTATTTAATGATGACTTTAATCTATTAAAAGATCAAATCATTGGTCTATATGAATTTAATAATATCTAAAAAATCGTATATTCTAACATTATATTTATATATTATTTGCGTAATAAGTAAGAAAAATTTAAGGAGGAGATACCAATAAAGCGAGGATACTTTAGGAAGATTCGACTGGAGGTGAGGGTCGCCCGACTGATTGGAATAATCGGGAAAAGGGCACCCGAATTAAGTAAGGATGAATTAGAGCATGTAATCAACAATATTGATATAGATAATCAGTATTTAATTAGAGTTACTAATGACCCTATGAGATTTAATAAGTATCTATTAGTTAGGGACAAAGTAACATTAATCATACCCAAAAACGGTAGTATTATTTATAAGAAGGATGGTAAAACAAACTTTGATGTTAATATGAAGTATGTTGTTACTATTTCTTCTAAGGACCCAAATGGTAGAGATATGATAGCAATATATATCCCTAAAGGGGAATTCCAACCTTCACCAGAAGTCGATTATATTAAGAAAAACTTTAATATTAAAAATTTGAGATAAATAAAGGTGAGATTTATTTCACCTTTATTTTTTTCATTTAATTTTTATCAAAAACAATCAGTTAATATATTATAAAGAAATGGGGTTAATTTATGGAATACGCTATGGCTCAAACATCATTAGCGCACACTTTTGGTAATATTACTTCTTTTATGACAGAGTTTGTTAGAAGTTTATTTACTCCAAATTATTTTAAAACAATTCATATTAGTTCATCTATAGCTTATAAACAATTTAATATATTTCAAAATTCAAATAAAGAATTTATAAAAAAGAATAAACCTATATTAATAATTAAACCAAGAATAGAATTAGATGATAGTGATACATTTCTTTACGGAACATACTTAACTACTAGAATTACAGATAATTTTTTTGATATTGATTTTAGTAATTTACAACCATTTATTGAAGATAGAAAAAAAGGTGTGTATATAAAGTATTTATTAAATCGTATAAAAATGTATTTTGATGTAACAATAATAACAGATACACAGATACAACAATTGAATCAAGCTAATTATTTAAAAAATAGGATAAGACAAGATAAACCATTTTTTTTAGAAACATGTTTAGAAAGTTATATTCCTAGAGGTCTTATGGAACTTTTAGCTAAAGATATAGGAATTGAACTATATACTCCAGATGGAAGTGTTAAAACTTTTTTAGATTATATGAACGGAGTGTCTATATTTCCAGTGACATATAAAGTAAAAAATGCTTCATCTAATGATGAATTTTTTAGATTTTATCCTGTTAATATAGATACAACTTTTTCTAGTTTAACTATTGATGATGGAAGTAAAAAAGGAATGGTTTCAGATTCTTATGCAACAACATTTACAATTTCAACAGAATTTAATGGTGCAGGATTGTATTACTATGTAACACAAAGTTCAGGAGTTATAACTCAAACAGATATGTCCATAATTGATAATAAAAATCAAATAATACCTATGTTTACAATTAGTAATTTATTTACTGAACAAATTCCTACTGGATGGACTCTATATGCATATCCTTTGTATAAAGTTGAGAGTGATATTCAACCAGATTTAATGGATATAAAACAAGTATTAAATAAAAGTATATTAACATCTATTGAATATTGTTTAACCCATGGAGTTCCATTAGAAACAATATTAAAGTTTTCTGTTATGATGGATAATAAAATGTTAAATAAAGATATAGGGGAATATGATATTGATTTTAATACATTGATTTTAATAACAAAAAATGTTAATATATATTCAACATATAGATTAATAATATATGTAAATGTCTTGTATATAAATACATTAATGTTTGATGTATATGGATTTAATGAAGAAAACTAGAAATTTATTTGATTATATACAATAGATTAATTTTGTATAAGGGGGATGTTTATATTGATATTAATAGAAGTTGTATATGGTGAAAAATTTACTGATTTGATTGAAAAAGTTAAAGTTAATGAGAAAACACATTTAAGTATACCAAAACAATTTTATATTAATTTAAAAGAAGACAAAATAGATTTAATAAAATATGCAGAATATGAAATAATTAAAAACATTTATTGTGATTATATTACGGATCGAGGAGGTGATTTAATTCGAAAAAAAGTAAATTTAGGTGACATAATTATTTATAAATATAATAATATTTTAAGTCATGGTATTGTAAAAGCTATTACTTGGAGAGGTGTAAATATATCAACAAATTATGGTGATAGATTTTTTAAATGGTGCCACATACTAGAAATACATAAAAAATAGTTAAATGATTATTTTATAAAAGAAGATAACTAATATTAGTTATCTTCTTTTTATTTATATATTATAACAATGAAGTATTAATATATAAATAAAATTATTAGGAGGTAATTAATTTGAATATTTATAATAATTTTACAACCTTTTTAAATAATGAAATAAAACAATTCAATTCTTTCAATAAACCTAATTTTTATATTAATAGAGAATTAAGTTGGTTAGATTTTAACAAAAGAGTTTTACACCAAAGTATTAGAAATGAAATACCGTTATTAGAAAGATTAAAGTTTTTAGGTATATCTTCTAGTAATTTAGATGACTTTATTATGGTCCGATTCTCATCTTTAATTAATAATCTTATTAATGAAAAAAATAATGACATATCTGGATTAAGTCATGAAAAAGAGTATGAAAAAGTTCTAGATGTTATAAAGGATTATCAAGTATTACAAAATATTACTTATAAAGATTTATTAAAAAATATAAATAAAAATAATATCCATATTTGTAAATATGATAACTTAACAAAGAAGGAGAAAGAGTATATAGAAAATTTATTTAATAAAAACATATATCCTCTTTTAACACCAATGTCATATGATACAACTAAAGAATTTCCTCCAATTAAATCTAAACAACTAAATATAATTGTATCATTAGAAGATAAATATAATACAAATCTTCAAGTTATTTCTATAATACCAATAGAACATCTTGAAAGATTGTATAAAGTTGAAAATGATGATGAATGTGATAAATATATACTTCTTGAAGATATTATTTTTACATTTTTAAATAAAATATTTGTTAATAAAAATATTTTGAATAAAGGATGTATGAGGATTCTAAAAGAAGCTAATATTGAAATGGAACATGATAGAGATATTTATATTGTGGATAGAATGAAATCAACTCTTTTATTAAGAGAATATAATAGTGAGCCAGTATTTATGGAAGTAACAAACAATTTATCTAAACAAGTGATAAAAATATTAGTAAAAATGTTTAGAGTAAATAAAAGTCATTTATTTAAAAGTGAAAACATATTAGACTATTCATTTCTTATAGATATGCCAATTAAAAATCAGATTTTACAATATGATGAATTTAAATCTCAATATCCACAAGAATTAATAGGTGAACACGATATGTTTACAGCTATTGATAGTAATGATATTTTATTACACCACCCATATGAAAGTTTTGATCCAATAGTAAAATTTATTGAACATGCTTCTATTGATGATAATATCGTTGCTATTAAACAAACTTTATATAGAGTTTCATCAATAGATTCACCTATAGTTGAAGCATTATGTAAAGCATCTAAAAATGGTAAACAAGTTAGTGTATTATTAGAAATAAAAGCTAGATTTGATGAGGATAGAAATATATCACTAATAGAGAAATTAAAATTAGCTGGGTGTAGATTAATTTATGGTATAGACGAATTGAAGACTCACTGTAAGTTTATAGTTGTTGTTAAAAGAACTAAAAAAGGTTTAAAAATATATTCTCATTTAGGTACAGGTAATTATAATGATAGAACATGTAAAATTTATACAGATTTATCATATTTTACTTCTAGTCAAAAAATAGGTGAAGATTTGTTATATATTTTTAATATATTATCAGGGTTTTCAGAACCTTCTACATCAGTTAATAAATTATATTTTGCTCCGTATAATTTAAGAAAACAAATACATAACTTGATAGATAATGAAATTAAACAAGCTAAAAATAAAAAGAAAACATGTATTACATTAAAATTAAATTCCTTATCTGACAAAGATATAATAAAGAAATTATATTTTGCATCTGAGAATGGAGTAAAGATTAATATTATTTGTAGAGGAATTTGTTCTATGAAACCTATTAATAAGAATATAACTATTAGAAGTATAATAGGTAGATATTTAGAACATAGTCGTATGTATTATTTTCATAATACAGGTATTTATATGTCAAGTGCTGATTTACTTACTAGAAATTTAGATAGAAGAGTAGAAATTTTAATTCCTTTAGAGGAAGAAAACATAAAAATAAAGGCTTTATCTATATTAACATATTATTTTAAAGATAATATAAATACATATATTATGGATAAAGAAGGGAAATATTCTTTATTGAAGAATAATGTAAATAACGGGTTTAATATCCATAATTATTTTATGGAAGAAGCAGTTAAAAATTATAAGTTAAGAACAATTCCTAAGATGTCATTAAAACATACTAAGAAATAATAGGAGAAAATAATTATGAGAAAAATGTTAACGATTTATTGGAAAAATGGTTTAATACAAACATTTTTAGTAACTGAATTTAATTCACCTAATCACATTCTAAGTATGAAATTAATAAATGGGAAAGAGAAACATATTAGTTTATTTGATACTAAATATTTTACTTGTCGGGAAGAAATTGATATAACAAAAATAGAAAGTAAAAATATTTTGTTATTTGAAGAATGTGTTGTATGTAAAGTTGCGACTGATATAAGATTAATACATAAGGTTACTAAAAAAGAGTATCCTTTTTGTAAAGATTGTGCTAAAAAGGATTTGTATAATAAAGATGTATTTGATATTGAATATCCACATTTAAAGGAGGAATATTAGAAAATGGTAAGTTTTTAAAAGATTTATATAAAAAAATAAGAATATACTTTTTACCAACTAAAGTAAAAGAACTTCTAAATAGATATAATCATGTTCCTTTAGAAGTTTTATCAGTAACTAAACATAAAGAAAAACAGGGATTTAATGAATATTTATACTGGGAATTTTATACTGAAATTTATATAATTAAGACTAAGACTTCTATAATTATAGTAAGATATGAGTGGGATACTAAAGAAGCAAGTTCCAGTATGGCATGGATTTCTAGTATTAAATAATTAAAGTAAATATTTTTATAGGGGTGATTTTTATGAAAAAAATAACTATTAAATATAAAAGATATTATGTTAAAGGTGAAATAGAGAGTGACAATTTAAATCAAGCAATGTTAACAGCTTATTTTGAAAGTGAAAATAATACGTCTTATGTTTATGAAATAATCGATGGTGAAAAAATATACAATCGAGATGATATTATTAAATATTGGGATAAAAATGATTTTTATTCAAAATACTAAAATTACATAAAAGAGAGGAGGTATGTTTAATTGATTACAAATGGTCAATTAAGACAAGCTATTATGTCAAGTTGTTTAATATGGGATGAAAGTTGTCATCCTGAAGAATGTAGGATTTATGATTTATGTATGAAATCACTAGATTATAAAGAGATACCAGATGAAAATATATCAAATGAAATACAACATTTATTAGATAAAACTAGTTTAGTTGTAACTCAATACAATCTTGAAAATTGTAAAGAAAAATCACTTTTAAATAATAGGCTCATTTTAATTAAAAAATAAAAATATGATAAGATGGTATTTTATCCATCTTATCATATTTTTTTATTCATTATTTTTAACATTATCAATTATATCTCTTATGTTAGATTGTGTTAATGATGTTTTTTCAGTTAATAAAAATTCTAACTTTTCACATGATATTTTATTATTATATCTTTTTTCAATATTACTTAAAAGTATTCTAAATTCATTTAAACGTTCATTGATATCTTGTGTATGTTGTATTGTTTGTTGTTCATGATTCATAAATAATTTCCAAATATCGTCTTTTTCATTTATAGAACTATTAATCTTATCTGTCAAATTATGTATATTTTCCATTAGGTATTTTTGATGATTATTCATCATCTGTTGTATTAATGAAATACTGTCTTCAATGTCTTTTACTGGTTTATCATTTTTTTCAATTATAGTATCAAGTAACATTTTAAATTGTTCTAATTGGGAGTTAAAAAGTTTACTAACCATTTGTAGAAAAACCCAAGCTATAATCCCAAGAACTCCATACTGTAAAAATACATCAATACTAAAATTTTCCATAAAAACCTCCAAGGTTTAATTTTTAAATATCAAAAATAGAACCTTTTAATACACTTTCTATTTCCCCATTTAATTCATTAATAGTTTGTTCAACATCTGTAAACGTAACCCTAAATGAAAATAATAATACATCTAATATAGCTGCCATTTTTTCTTGTAATGAATCATAAAATTTACTTGTACAAATAGAACCAATTGCATCAAATATTATCTGGAGATTACTTTCATGAAGTTTTTTAAATTTTTCTATAAATATTTCAGGGATACCTTTCTTTTTAATTTCATCTTCATAATCTTTGACGATTTCAATCAATAAATTTTGCATTTCAACTATATCACACTCTCTTGTATTATTACCTATTTTATTATTAATAAAATGCTTTAGATGTCTATCATATGATAAAAATTTAATTTTTAAAAATTTACTAACGACTCTTTTTTTTATAGGATTGGTAATGGGAATTTTGTCAATACCAATATTAACCCAATAGTTAATGTTATAAAAAAATATATGTTCCATTAGGTCACATGGCTCTTTTTTAAAAAAATTAAACATAATTTAATTCAATACCCCCTTGTTAATAAATTTATTATATAATTGTTTTTAATTAGTATATAAAAAATATAATATAAAGACTGTTGTTAATTTATTAACAACAGTCTTTATATTTTCAAATTATTTTATTCTTTAAACAAGTGGTTGGAACCAAATTTGATTATTTTCATCAGTAGGTTGTTCATTTGAAAGAACAGCAATATTATTTATAGAAAGATTATGATTAACATCTGCTATACCCCAATTAATAGTATTAAATTCACCTATAATGTTATCATTTTTACACTGTAGTACTTCATATTTTAATGTTGATGAATTTATTTTAATAATTAAATCACCTTTCATATAATTAGTATTAGGGTTGTGTTCTTTTACATCAATACCAGCAAAAACAAATGCTTTTAAAATATCAATTAAACTAGCATTAATATTTTGTAAAACCCCTATTTGTTTAAGTATTGGGGGCATATATTATATTCAACTCCTTTTTATTTTATTCATTTACAATTAAAATACTGTATAGAATGTTTATAACTTTATCTCCTATATCTAAAATATTGTTACTTATAGTAATACCATTTAATGAGATAGTATAGTCTTCTAAATTTTCATTAATAGTTAGAAAATCATTATGATTTATAACAGTATTGTTTAAATCTGTTATAGAATAATGTACATTAAATATTTTATCTGGATTAATATTATCTTTAAATATAAATTGTATAGATACAGTAGGTTCATATCCTGTTAAAGTTGTTATGTCAGATAATTCAACACAATCTAAATCAATTGATATTAATGTTTTAGCAGAACCCTTATTTTCATGAATTATTAATGGTGCTGATAAAATATTTACATCATATACAATCATATTAGGTAATTCAATATTATCTAATTCTAATATAAATATATTTCCACCAATATTTAAATTAGAACATCTGAGAATAGTTGTATTTATATGATTTTTTATTCGTGCTAGAAAGTCAAATGAAATGGTATCTCCAGATGTATTTTTAACTAAAATTTGCCCTGTAGATTTATGAATCATTACCTCTTCCGGTAAAGCTAATGCTTTATTTTCACGGGATAATAAAGATATCCCAACACGATTAGGCATTAATCAATCACCTCTTTTTTATTTTTTTATATTAATGTTTTGAATGATAAAATTATTCTATAATATAATATCAGGATTAAGTTCTAAATAAGTTTCTGAATTAGAATAAATATCTGGATTTAATAAAAGTATATCTGAATCTTTAAAAAGATTTATAAATTGCTCTTTCATTTCAATAGTAATTTGTTCAATATCTGGATTTATAAACATAAATTTTAAATATAGATTGTAAAAATTATATAAATCAACATCAAATAAACTAAATACATCTTGCATAATATCTGGTAGTAAATCTATTATATCATCATTTTCACTAGTAATCATGTTTCGAAATTCTATTATTCCTAATACTTTATCTATTAATGGCGGTGGTGTTTCTTTTATTGAAAATATTTCATTATCTCTATCTTTCTCTAATATAACTAGATTTTTAGTTGTTTGTATATTTTTAATAATCATTTTTGTTGCTGAAAGAAATTGAACATTATTTTTATTTAATTTTATTCCATTTAAATAAATATCATACCATTTAAAATCTAGTGGTTTATCAAGAATTCCTATTAAATCGACAAATCCATTATTATCAATCTCACTTTGTTCATATACTGATTTATACTTATATGGTGTGATATCTATTATAAAATTATCACCGATATTTTTTGTCATAAAAAGATTAACTTTAGTTGTATTAAAAATACTAAAATCTATATCATATATATAAAAAGGTAATAAAAACCCGTTCTTAAATATCCTAAAGTGACGTTTATCATTTATTAATTTAGAATTTATTGTAAAAGATTCAGTTCTATTTTCTTCAGTTATTATATCCCATGAAAACATCATATTTGTTTTCATTATATATAATGACATATTTTGTGATAATAAAATATCATCTTTTAATTTAATAAAAAAAATATTTGTCGATATAAATGAATTATTTATTATTTCAACATAATCATTATCACCATTTTTAACATATATAGAAAACAAATCTCTACTAATATATTCATTATTATCATTAGTTATAAATATATCATTGGCTGAAATTTCTAATGAATTAAGTAAAGGTATTTCCACTAAAATAAAATCATCTATTGAGTTTATGTCTATTTGTTTTATTAAAGAAAATTTATTTAATTTTTCTACTTCTATTAAAGAATTTTGACTAATAAGTGAAACTGGAATATAGAAATATTCAAATTTTTCTGTTTTATAAAACTTATCCTGTAAATATAATTTACCATCAATAAAAAATCTTAGATTATAATATTCTGAACTAAATTCATTTCTAAAGATAAATACATATCTTGGTTCAATAAATTCTTCTCTTAAAAGTTCATCAACGATTTCAGTATGATTATTTTCTCTGTATCTAGAGGACAAATCAATTTTTGAGACATCTAAATAATATCCATCATATTTCATAACTTGATTAATTAAATAATATTTAAATATATTATTATTCATTTTTATCCAATCTTCTAAGGTTTTTATTTTATATTCTATAGGACTATCTAATCCTGTTATTTTAAAATCATTTATACTATATATATATTCAAGAGGTTCATATGTTTTAATAATTTCAGGAATAGATAAATCATTGTATTTTTCCAAAATATTAGTTACATATTTATAATAAATCTCCAACTCATTTTCATATTTTTCATTTACAATGAAAGTATCATTTGAATAAAATATATAAAATGTTAAATTATCATCATTAATATTATTAATAACTTCATATATATTTGGATAATACATTTTCAATTGAATATCATGAGCAAAATATTTTTTACCATCAATATTTCTAAAAATCATTATATTTTCTATTGGAAGTGGCATATCTTGAATTGGGATCTGAAAGTATCTTTCAGTACCAATTATATCTATTTGATCTAATAAATGTCTAAATCCAAATACGTTAATATGAATTAACTTATTTTCAACATCATTAATTGTATTATCATAAAATTTTAAAAGACCTTCAGAATTTTCAGTATCAGTTATAACAGATGAGAATAATAAAGAATTATCATTAATAAAAGTAATATAATTAATTTCACTATCCAAATTATTAACTAAATTAAATCTATCTAACGATAATTGATTTGAATATTTTTGTAAAACATTAATATTTGTATTATATATTCCATATTCACAATTAGGCATAAATATAACACTTATATCAGCATTTAAACTCATTAATTGGTTAAAATAGTCATATGGTATACCTGTTAAGTTATTATCTGAAACTATATCAAAAATAATATATGTTGTATCTCCTTTACATAAAATATTAATAGTATCAAAAAATTTACCATCAATAAATACCATGAATGATTTAGTAAAAAGTTTTGAATTATTAGATACATCAAAAATTGATAATTCTTTATTAAAGTATTGAGACCTTTTATACATTAATTTATTTTTTTCATCAATAAAATCTTCTTTAATAAAAGCAACATATTTTTTAGGATAATAACTAAGTGTTTTATTAATATTATTTATTAATTTTAAATCATTCATCTTTAAATTAAATCTTTTATAACCGGTTAAATCTAATTGCATTTTATATAAATAATTAAAAGAATTTTGTTTTATTTCAATTAAAGTTTTTTCAATAGCTTGTAAATTTATAGTATTTTTATTATAAATTAATTGTAATGTATCCATCATCTATATATCACTCCTTTTAAAAACTCTTTATATAATAGTTTTTGATTGTATGATAAAAAAATATAATAGGTTGATAACAAAAAATCAACCTATTATATTTATTATTTTTTGAGATCAATTCCTCTAAGTATAAATGTTATTGTTCTTGCTAATTCTTCGGAAAAACCAATCTTACCACTACCTGTTCCAAAAATAAGACCGATTTCTTTAGCTCTATCAAGATTGTCAATAGACCAATGATTATCCGGAATATCTGAAAAATATTTACTCTTTTTAATTACTTCGGGTATTGGAATTTCATCACCATATTTAATATTAGTAATTCCGATGAAATTAAGACAAGCAGTAGCTATATATTTAGCTTCAAGTAATAATTCTGGTTTAGTATCAAATAATTTATAATCTTCAGGATTATCTATAAAACCATATTCGATAATAATTGCGGGCATTTTTGAATCCCGAATAACAGCATAATAATCATTTCCACTATTACCTTTTTTTGAATATACCCTACGAATATTTTGTCCAGTTCCTTTTGATACAATAGGAGCCATGAACTCAGCTAAATTTTTTCCAACTCCACCATGAATGGAATGGATTATTTCTAAGCCATTACCACCACCCGCATTATGATGTATTGAAACAAAATAATCAGCTCCCCATGAATTAGCCATTGGTGCTCTATTATTTAAATCAACAGAGACATCGGTAGTTCTAGAATATTTAACATTTTGACCATTTAATTGAAGTATCTTACCAATTTCAAGTCCGACTATTAAATTTATATCTTTTTCTTTAATATATGCATTTATTGCTCCAGAATCTATTCCACCATGTCCAACATCTAAGAACCAATCGTTTACCATATGCATAATACAAAACACCCCTTATCATAAGTTATTAATTAAGCTCCTCCACCGTCAATAATCATCTCTATATCATAAATAGGTTTATTATTTTCATCAACTCCAATTTGTGTTTTCCTTATATCTAATGCTTGAGTTAATGATATTACATTTGAACTATTATCAATAAGAACTTCATTAGAAGTATTAACTGGTAATACTGTTACATATGAACCATCATCTAATTTAACATTTTGAACTGATGGTATTTGAATTTCTTTACCTATCATAATTTATTAATTCCCTCCTTTATTAAATAAAAAATATTTAATATAATTAATTTAGTTTTATTAAGAAATTATTTGATATCCATAGAATAATTTACGAATATTCTTATTACTTGCCGAAACACTATATGCCACATATATATTTTCAGAACTGTCAACTGCAATAGAACGAGCATAATTACCATCAGTAAGTGACCATATTTCTACACCAGAACTATTTAATTTACAAACAATTTTATTACCCTCCATTTCACTATATCCCACATATATATTTCCAGAACTGTCAACTTGAATATGATTAACCTCTCCAATATCAGTAAGTGACCATATTTCTCCACCAGAACTATTTAATTTACGAACTTGTTTACCACTTGAATTTTCATAATATCCAACATATACATTCCCAGAACTGTCAATTGCAATAGACTGAGCATGATTAACATCAGTAAGTGACCATATTTCTCCACCAGAACTATTTAATTTACGAACAGACTTATCACTACCAGTTATATTTCCATCATATGCCACATATACATTCTCAGAACTGTCAATTGCAATAGAAGTAGCAAAACTACTATCAGTAAGTGACCATATTTCTTCACCAGAACTATTTAATTTACGAACAGTTTTATTACCCCCCATATCTTTATATGCCACATATACATTCCCAGAACTGTCAATTGCAATAGAACGAGCATAATTACCATCAGTAAGTGACCATATTTCTTCACCAGAACTATTTAATTTACGAACAGTTTTATTACCTATCACATCATAATATGCCACATATACATTACCAGAACTGTCAACTGCAATAGAAGTAGCATACTTACCATCAGTAAGTGACCATATTTCTTCACCAGAACTATTTAATTTACGAACAGTTTTATTACCTATCACATCATAATATCCAACATATACATTCCCAGAACTGTCAATTGCAATAGAACGAGCATAATTACCATCAGTAAGTGACCATATTTCTCTGATATTTTGTTGTAAATTACCCATATCTATAAATGCACCAATTTTATATTTATTAGTACCTATTATTAATCCACTATCATTAGTTGCAGTAGTCCCTATATATAAATCATCGGCGTTAGCTGTTCCACCACCTCCTTTACCCTGTACAATAAAAGTCTGATTTGTTAAATTATACCGTAAGGAATAAATAATATCTTGTTTTAACCCATCTGAAATTATATCATTACCTAAAGAATCTTTAATCGTTTTTGCACCTAAGTTATTTACATTTAGAGTAGAACTACCAGTACTATTGATATTTATTTTAACTGCTACAGCCATACCATCTACATAAGATATTGGGGCCGGATTAAGATTTATAGAATAATTATTATCTGAACCTGAAGTTACAGCATATGGGATTTGTTTAACATAATCTAATAAATGAACATTAAAATCACTTATTGCTAATTTATTAGCTAACGCATTAATCATTGTTGTACTAAAATTTGGATCATTTCCTAACGCAATAGCTATTTCATTCAATGTATCTAATACTTGGGGAGCTGAATTAACTAATGATGAAATTGCATTATTAACAGTATCTAACCTAGCAATGTCATCTATTGCATTAGGTGGTGATACTTTAGCTCTACCCAAACTATTCCTTAATATAATAGTATCGGGTGTCGCATCAGATGTTGAACCATGAGGAATATTATCATTAATATGATTTGATAAATCAGTAGAATTTTGTTTAACCGTTTCAGTAGTTCTACCGGAACCTGCTAGATTATTTATTAATAAAGTTAAAGATTCTATAACTTGTTCCAAATCTTCATCATTAATATACGGTAATAAATCCCAACTAGAAACACCGTTACCTAATTTAATTTTAAGTTTATCATTTCCTATCTCCTCTACACCAAATTCACCTTTATCCAATATAGGATTGACTGTTTCCCAATTTAAAGTAGAGTCTCTACGATGTAGAATACGTTTTTTGACTGACACTATTTATCAACCTCCAATTAAAGTTTTCTATAAATTTAAAAAATATTGATATAACTTAGTACCATTAGTTTGTACAATATCTTCTAATATATATTGATTATTTAAATAGGCTCCATTAATTACAGCCAATACATTATACATAAAATAAGGAAAAGATTCTAATGCTAGTAAAGCTGAACCGTCATACATATTAATAAACGCTTCGAGATAATTTCTAACAGATAAATCTTTAAAATTCATTCCTAATTCCGGTATAATAGATAATCCATTAATAAATGATGATAAATCAGTAAAATATTCATCTTTAAACATGTCATTAACTTCATTAAGAATGAATTTATTACCTTCAACACAATTTTTTAAACAATAATTGAAAATCATTTCAGAGTCCTGTCTATTTAATATATTAATCAAAAAGAATTTACTAGATAAGAAAATAACTTTATTAAATTTATTTCTATCTACATTTAAAGCATATTTTTTATTTAAAACTCTAGTAAACATATTTGCATATATTATAGAACCATATGTCATTACAGTACTAGATACATTAATAGTATTAGCATTTAAAAAACATAATTTAGCTATATAAGCTGATTCCATAATACAATATAATTTTTTAACATCTATATTAACATTTCTAGTTTCTTTATTCATACTTCCATATAAATCAACCAATATTATTGCAACTATTTCATCTTTAGAGTTTCTTGTTAAAAAGAACGGCATTGATGTTGGTAATTTAACATGAGGGGGGGAATACATTAAAACTAATCCACCTTTTTGAAAATCTTCAATCACCTTATATTTTAATGGGAACTTAAAATTTTTATTAATGATAATAAATGCTTCTTCTAAATTTCTTTGCTCAAGTATTAAACCTTCTTTAAAAATTTTACTAATATTATGTGATATGATATCACCTTTATTTAAATTTTTATAAATAAAGGTATCTTCTAACGATTTAAAAGCCAAAAAATCACATCCTTTTCGTTTATATTTATTAGTATGTTTTATAAATACATTTTTTCATAAATTATTTTTAAGTAAACTATTAGATAAAGAAAATTATTAGAAAGGATTGACTAAAATATGGGTAAATATAATAAAAATCATACTATTTATATAAATGATAAAAATATAGAAGTACCAAGTGTTACTACAATTTTACAATTATTGAATAAACCTAAGTTATTAAAATGGGTTAATTATCTAGGATTTAAAAGACAAAATTATGAATTAGTTTTACAAGATTATTCAAATATTGGTACTTTAGTTCATTACATTATTAATTGTATTTTATCTAATCAATTAATTGATAAAGACTTAATTAACAAAAAATATAGTAACTTATATCATGTGTTAAATTCTAATTTTTTACATATTAAAGCATTTAATATATGGAGAGAATTACATACAATAAAACCAATATATCTGGAAGAATCCTTAACATCAGAGAAATTTGGAGGAACTATAGATTTTTATGGTAAAATAGATAATAAATTAACAATACTTGATTTTAAAACTTCTAAAGATTTTTATTCAACAATGTTCTTACAATTAGCTGGTTATTGTATATTAATTGAAGAAAAAGGGTTAGAAGTTGATAATGTAGGAATTTTAATTATTAATAATTCTGGATATAAGGAAAGAATTTTTACAAGAGGTAAAATAAATAAATATATAGAAGTTTTTAAAAATTTATTAAGTTTATTCCATTTATGGTATGATCTAAATCATAATGATGAATGGGGGAATATACTTGAATAATAAATTATATGTTGGAATTTCTATAGGTGATATACATTTTGGTTCATCTATTAAATCAAAAGATTTATATTATGAATTACAAGAAGGGTTTTTAGATTATATTGAAAAATTAAAAGTAATAGACTTTATAATTATAGTGGGGGATTTTTTTAATACAAAGATTTCAATGAATTCAGATCATGCTAAATATGCTTTACAATTTATTTTTAGGTTATTAGAAATTTCATATAAAAAAAATATTAAAGTTAGATTAATAAAAGGAACTGAGTCTCATGATAATAAACAATTAGAGACTTTAGAAATATATACTAAAAATAGTAAATATGATTTTAAAATCATATATAGTGTTGAAAGTGAATTATTATTTGATGATTTAAAAGTTTTATATATACCAGAGGAATATATAGAAAATAAAGAGGAATATTATAAAGAATATTTTAGTTCTAGATATGATATGATATTTGGTCATGGTTTATTTGGTGAAGTAGTATTTGTTGCCAATAAACAAGAAAGTGAAATGACTATGAGTAAAGCCCCTATATTTAATTCAGATGTTTTATTAAATATAACTGATGGATTAATAATATTTGGTCATATACATGAATCACAAATAATAAAAGACTGTATATATTATACTGGTTCTTTTTCAAGATGGTGTTATGGGGAAGAAAATGATAAGGGTTTTTATCTATTCTCTTATTCATCTGATACTAAAAATTATAATACAGAATTTATAGTCAATAAACTAGCTAAAAGATATGATACTATTACTATAGATTATAATAATAAATCTTTTTTTAATAATAATGAAAAAGATCAAATAGATTATTTAATAGATTTGGTCAATAATTTTTTAATAGATTATATTAGGTTAATAATTAATATACCAGAAGATTTTCCTAATACTTTATTATTCACTAATATGGTAAATGAAGTATTTAATAAGTATACAAATGTAAAAGTTATTATTAATAATAATAATAAATTAAGACAAAAAAAAGAAACAGAAGAAAAAATAAATTTATTATTAGAGAAATATGGGTTTATTTTTAATAAGAATATTTGTCCAGAGGAAAAAATATCTAAATTTATAAAAATAAAATATAATAAGGACATTACAGTAGATAAAATTAGATATTACTTATATCAACAGATACAGAGGAGGACTTCCTTTGGTAAGTAAAAGAAAATTATTTAAGGTGGTTGAGAATGAAGTAAAGAAAATAAGCCTAAAATTTGATATTAGTATGTTAAATATGTTAATAGGTTTTATATTTAAGAATTCTTCACAAGTATCAAGAAAATCTTTAACTAATTTAAAGAATTTATTTGAGATTATAGATGAAAGAATTTATGAAGGAAATGAAAAAATAGAATCAAGAACGTACTTTATTAAAAGAGCTTTAGAAGCTCGTTTAGATAGAGGATTTGAGAATGAAGATGCAATAGTTAATTATTGTAGAACTGATACTTTCAATAAAGAAATAGAAGAAATAATAAAATCTCTAATCATATATAAGAAGATAAATTATGAAGAAATTAAATATATTAATAAAGCTATTGTAGATAGACTTAAATATGCTTATTTATTTAATTATAAAGATAGACTATACGAAAGTATTGAACGTCTTGACAGTGGGGAGTATAATAGCTTTCAAGAAGTTAATGATGAATTAACTGAAATTTGTAGTAAAATATTAAATCACACAAGGAAAGTTTCAACTGTTGATAATACACAAACTTTTAGTTTGGAAGAAGATGTATTTAAAGATGTTGTTACTGATATAGTCAATGAGTTAAAAGACCCTGCTCGTATATTAAGAACTGGTATACAAAAATTAAATCATATATTATCTCCTGGATATATGAGTAAATGTCTTTATACATATTTAGGTTTACCTGGGGGTTTTAAATCAGGTATTCTTTTAAAAACAGCAGTTGATATAAAGAAATATAATAAAGGTATAAAAGTTAAAAAACCTGGTAAGAAACCTTGTGTATTATTAGTAACAGCTGAAAATACAGTCCAGGAGAGTGTTGAAAGACTATTTAATATGACAGTAACTTCAGATGATATTAGAAGTTTTACTGCTAAACAGGTAATAAAGAAATTAAAAGAAGATGGAGAATTAATTTTATCTGATGATAATGATATTGACATTATCATTAAATATTATCCTAATAGAGAAATATCAACTGCTGATTTATATACAATAATAGATGAATTATCTGATGATGGTAAAGAAGTAATAGCTTTAATTTTAGATTATATTAAAAGAATTAGACCATATGAAAAAGCTAAAGATGAAAAAGAAGAGTTAAAAAATGTAACTAATGAATTAAAGAATTTAGCTGTTGATAAAGATATACCTGTTATTACAGCCCATCAATTTATAGGTGGCATTATAAAGTGATTTATAATGAAAAACTTTTTTAACTGTCGGGGAAGCTCTTAGAGCTTTTTATTATACAATAAAAAGATTGAGTAATCCGCAGCCAAGTCTCTAATAAACTATTAGAGAAAGGTTCAACGACTATCCCATAGGTGTTGAAATACACAATAGGAGTAGGGCTCAAGTGAGTGGGTGAGAATCCCTTAAATCGAAAAGGAAAGTATCTCTTTAAATAAGAGATAATGATATAGTCTTTTATCCTAAGGAAACTTAGGGAAGTTCATAAGAGAACTGTGCTATTTAACGAATAGTATGAAAATAAAGCAATTAAATAGAACTGGCGCAATAGCCGTAAATTATATGCGGCATATGGTAGAAATATCATATGAAAATTTCTCTAATTGCGGGAAATCTCTTATAGTCTAAGCTACCAAACTAGAATAGAAATATTTTAGTGGCTAAGAATAATGTCTTAGGTATGGTAATAATGTTTAGGATTGAGTGATCCGCAGCCAAGGTTATTAAATATCGTATAAAAATATTTAAACTCAAAATAAAATCGTATAAAATAAAGGGGTGAAAAAATAAAAATGAATAAATTACTTATACAAATAATTATTAATGAAGAATGGAAACAGATGCCTCTTTTCCCAGATTATCTTTTAAGTAATTATGGTAGAGTTTATTCTAAAACATCAAATAAGATTTTAAAACCTCAAAAGAGACCAAATGGTTATTTAAAAGTTTCTTTATATAGAAATAAAGCTACTTTTATAAATCAATCAATTCATAAATTAGTAGCCAAACATTTTTTAGATTTTCCTAATTCTAAATATAAAATATTTGTTAATCATAAAGATGGTTTTAAAAATAATAATTATTATCAAAATCTTGAATGGGTAACTCCTTCAGAAAATAATGTACATGCTATAAAAATTGGATTATGGAATCCTAGAGGGATTAATAGTGTATTAAATGTTTATAATGAAGAAACAGTTCATCAGATATGTTTATTACACAAACAAGGTTTAAGTCAGGGTAAAATATATGATAGAATAAAACATAATGATGATATACGAAATAAACCAAAAACTATAGATTTAATTAAAAAAATAAGAAATAAAAAATCATGGAGACATATAAGTAATTTATACGATATTTAATAACAAGGTTCAACGACTATCCCTTTGGCTTTGAAATAAGCATTAGGAGTAGGGCTCAAGTGAGTGGGTGAGAATCCCTTAAATCGAAACGGGAAATATCTCTTATACCGAGAGATAATGATATAGTCTGGTATCCTAGTGAAAACTAGGGAAGTTCTTAAGAGAACTGCATAGATTAACGACCTATGTGAACCAACGAGATAGTGCACTAATGGCTAATAAAGAAGATTTAGCAAGATTCATGGGTAGAGGTAATGTAGGCTCAGCTTTTGAAGTTATTGAAAATAGTGACGTTGTTATTATCATTAACATAGAAAAGAAAAAGAATACTAATAATTATTATTTAACATTTAAAAGAGTTAAAATAAGATATAGGGATACTTACGAATTAAGTTATTTTAACCATCCATTTGAAGTTGGTAATAGAATTAGACTTATTGATGATATCTATTTAGAACATTCATTATCTGAAGAAAGTTTATCAACAGATTTTGAAGGTGTTGATTTAAATATAGATAAAAAAGGTAAAAGAAATGCAGTAGAAAGAAAAGTAATTAAAGAAGATAAAGAAGAAGATTTATTTGATTTTTCATCAGCATTAAATAAAAAAAAATAATAGTGAGATAATCCTCACTATTATTTTTTTATTTTACTCTATAACCACCAAATTCTTTTACTACTTTATCCATTAATTCTAATTCAACTATATCATTTTTTTTCGTATCTTTCTTGTGATGGATAAATTTATTATTACTTTTAGGTGCTGGGGGATAACAGTACAGAATTTTCTCACCTTCAGCCTTATCCAATGATATTTCATATGCTGACATAAAATTTTTATTTTTATACCTTTTACTTAAAAATTCACTATCATTTGTTGCTAAAATAGAACAGCCTACTAAATCAGCTTGAATTAATATACTGGTTATAAAATTAATTCTGTATATATACATAGTATAATCTGGTTTATGATAAATACTTTTAAATACATAAAATCCTTCTGCTACTGGAACTAGAGCATGTTCTTCCTGTGCATGTAGATCATTTTTTAAGAATATTGCACCAGTTTTCTTAAATTTCTCATCAGTTATTATTAACGAATGACCTATTCTATCATTATAACAAGCTCCCAATTCCCATAAACATGAAAGACCACTTTTACTCATAATCGTTTCAAAAAATATTTTTTCCTCATTTTCAAATGTTAAATTTATAGTTTTTTTCAACAAATATATCTACCTTCTTTCTTTTAGTTATTCTATTTAAATAATATATACTTAAAATTACCTAATATACTAATGGATTAATAATTAGATAAAAATTCTTCAGCTTCATCAACGGTAAGAACAAAACCGAAATAAGCAATTCTTTTTACAGTAGTTTCTATTATTTTACCGCTTCTAGTTTCAATACACCATGTATGTTGTCTCCACATTCCATCTTTTGATAAGGCATATCCAGTACATATTACAATTTTATCTTTATTAACTTCCCATAAATATGCACAATTCGAATGGCAACGGGATGGTTCTCCTTTAATTAAAGAACAGTTATCACCATACCAAAATTCACCCCTATTTATTATATTTTGCAAGTCTTCTTCTATAAATGACATACATGCTTCTTCACCACCAAATTCTAGTAATTTATCACGCAACTGCAATATTTTGATTATTTCATCTATTCTATTAGAAAATCTATCTTCTAATTTTCCAGCGAAACCACTAAACCAAAACTGATTACTTTTTTTAAGGTTTTCTTTCCATTCATTATCAATTTTATTCCAAGTTAATGGAATTGGCATATCTTTTGCTGATTTAATAGGATTATCTTTTAAATATAAATTAATTTGTTTATTTTTCATTTTTATTCCCCTTTAATTTTTTATTTATATGAATAATATATAAATAAAAAATTAAATACTATTATTACTTCTATTCTCTTTTATATTTTTTTCTTCAAGAATTAATATTTCATTTAATGCAGATAATATTTCTGTTGTAAATAATTTTATTTTTTTTAATGAAAATTCATTAATACTTAATACATTATTTATTCTTAAAATAGCTGACCATAGTTCAGTAGTTCCATATAAATCAACACTTAAACTTTTTGGCTTAAATCTATATTTCTCGTATTCAACATCATTAAATTCAATAGTTCTAATATACTTTTCTAAAAAGTATTTATATTTTTGAATTAAGGAACTATAATTAAAAATTATAATATTATTAGAGTTGTCTAAAAAAGAAGCTTTAAAATGTAGTTTATCATGAGATATATCTAAAGATTTACCGTATAATATAAGATCCTCTAATGTATTACATTCATATATACTATTAATCATTAATAATCACCTCTTATATTAGTTTTATATGTTCCGGTACTTGTATAAACACCTATAATATTACTTGATAATACACTATAAGGAACATCATGATCTGGTGGTATTGTAGCTATAATACCCCAATCATTTATTTGAGTTACTGTTCCTGTTAGTATAGAAAAACCGGCATTGGGACCACTATTACCAATTGCAAATTTAACAGTATCACCGGATTTTATCCTATCTATTATTTCATGCGATGGATTTCTAATAAAAATTTGATTATTACCATCAACCTGTTCTAAATTTAACTCATCATCAGTAATACCCATATTTCTTAGATTACCATTAACTATCTTACAAATAAATCTGGTTTTTTTTTGTATTTTAGAAGGATGAAATCTAAAATTAGTATTTCTAAATCTTTCTAAAGAAATATAATTTTGTGTAATTATCGCATTATTTGCAATAGGTTTACATGAAGTATCATTTATAAAAATATTATTATCAAAGACATTATTACTAGTTTTAGGTGTTTCGTCTATTGAAAACATTGGCATAAATTTAGGTATATTAACTTTAAAAGATTTATTATATTGATCTGATTCTTCTAATAAAAAACAATATTCATCTGATCTAACTCCGAGATTTTCTAAACTATTAATCATATATCTTTACCTCCAATCTATTATATTAAGTTTTATATAATTGTAATTGATTTTAAATATTTATCACACAATCATATAAATGAATATAAAAATACCTTCCTATATATTTTACGGAAGAGGTGATATGTTAAATAAATGGTTGATATATTAAATACCCAACAGGCTAATGCCTCAAATGAAATTGTTTTATGGAGAAAGAGACAAAATAAACAAGTAATCGAAATATCAGGACCTGCTGGTTCAGGAAAAACATTTATTGTACGTTTTTTAATAAATAAATTAAGAATACCTATGGAAAATGTTTTATTTATGGCATATATTGGTAAAGCGACAATGGCTTTAATGCGTCAAGGTATTAATGCACATACTATACATAGTGTTATTTATGATTTAATTGATGTACCTATACTGGATGAAAATAATAATTTTATAAGAAGAAATGGACGTATACTTACAACACCAACATTTGTTAAAAAAGCTAAATTACCTGATAATATTGAACTTTTAGTTATTGATGAGGGTTCAACTGTCGATGGAAAAATCGGAGCTGATATTCTAAGTTTCAATCTACCTGTTTTAGTATTAGGTGATTTAAATCAATTACCACCAATTTTTGGTAAACCATTTTTCTTAAATAATCCGGATATTATATTAACTGAAATAATAAGACAAAAAAAAGATGACCCTATTATATATCTAAGCCAGCAAGCAATAAAACATAAGTTATTAAGGGTTGGTAAATATGGTGATAAATGTCATGTTATTAATAAAGAGGATATTAAAGATAACATGTTAGTTGATAATGATATAGTTATTTGCGGTAAGAATAGAACTAGAGATAATATAAATAGATATGTGAGAGAAAGTATTAATAAAATAAATAAACCTTTTCCAATTATCGGAGATAAGATTATTTGTAGACAAAATAATTGGTCATTATCTGTTTTAGATAATATATCACTTGTTAATGGTTTAGTTGGTTACGTTAAAGATATACATCTAGACACATATACTAAAAAATCAGTATGTATTGATTTCAGACCTGAATTTTTAATAGAAGAATTTTTTAGAAGAATTCCAATGGACCATAATTATTTATTTAAAAGTTATGAAGAGAGAAAACAAAGTAAACGAAGTTATATTAATAAATTTGAATTTGCTCATGCTATAACGGCTCATTTATCACAAGGTTCTCAATATAACAATGTTTTAGTATATGATGAAAAAATGGGTAATAAAGAATATTATTTTAAATGGTTATATACTGCTATAACTAGGGCTACTACTGGATTGATTATAGCTATTTAATGAAGGGGGTATTAAAATTTCTCTTAAGGATATGGAAAAATTATTAGCACCTGTTTTAAATAATAAGCCAATAAAATATGAGTCAATTGAACAAAAAGTTAAAAGATTTAAAGAATATTTTTCTTTATCTCATGGTAAAGGAAAAAAGAAAAAAAATAGGAGGGATAAATAAATGAGACTTGGAGATGCAAGAAATATCATTAATCATGGTGGTGGAGATAATAGATTATTAGCTATTATATTTGATAATATTGCAAAGAGATGGTTTAAGACAGGTGAATTTGTTTTTGATCAAGTATTTCTCACTTTAGGTGATGATACTGAGGTTGTTAGAATGGAAGAAGAGGATACTAAAGGTAATAAATACTTTGTATACAAACATGTTGAAAATATACAGGCTATATTAATGGTTCCTGAACCAGAAGATAATGAAAGAATTGAAAAAAGATTTATTATGTCTTAATGTATTTAATAAAGTATAAGATATTTATCTTATACTTTATTATTATCTTGTGTAAAAAATTATTACTAAGTCAACACTAATGTAAATTTAAAATTGATTAATTTTTTAAGTATATATTATTAAGCAAGATGTAATAAAATAATTTAAAAAATAATAGGAGGTTAAATTAATGGCTAAGGACAGAGATAGAAAAAGAATTATTGGTAAGTTGGAAAGACTGGAAGGTATGGAAAGAGATTTCCATAAAGAAAAGAAAAAAATAGCAATTCATTGTTGTCACCAAAATGAAAAAGGTAAATTAAAAATTTACCCATATGAAAAAGGTAAAACTGGTGATTATCAATGCAAATATTGTAAAACCATTTTTAATATGAATCATATTAGTAAAGAAGAACTCAAAGATGCATTAAGTACTTTACACAATGCAATTCAGCAAATAAGAAGTTTTGCTGATTGTGATAAGGATGAGAAAATCATCATGTTGCTAGGTGAGCTGGATTTCAATTTGCATGAAACTAAAGAATTATATGAAAGATATGCTGACATATATGGTAAGAGAAATAAAAAGAAAAAAGATAGAGATGATATTGGTTCTTATGGTGTTGGTTCTATTTCTTTTATCGGTGGTAAAAAGAAATAATTTCATATGAAAAATAGACGAGATAAATAATATCTCGTCTATTTTTTTAAAAAATTTAATTAACCATGTTAGGCTCTAGGGTCGAGTATGGTTAATTAAATCTTATTTTATATTATTTTATTTTTTATATTAAACATATATAAAGTACTAAATAAATCATTTTTTATTATTAAAAGAACATTTACATAGAATAAATAAGGAGTTGATTTAAATGTCTAAATTTATTGATGATATTATTGATCATAAAGAGAGTGATATTGACAAAGTACAATGTAAACCGAATGTGTATATAGGATATCTGGGTCAAAAAGGTTCATTACATTTAACCAAAGAAATTATTAATAATTCTATAGATGAATGTATTAATGTTAATTCTCCAGGAAATGAAATTAATATTTATTTAGATGAAACTGAAAATACAATTAAGATTTTAGATAATGGTAGGGGAATTTCATTTGATAAGTTAGAATTAGTATGTACCACATTACAATCTGGTAGTAAATTTACTAGAGAACAATCCAAACAAAGTGCTGGAGAAAATGGCATTGGTATGTGTACTATTACTGCATTATCTGATATAATTGAAATAAGTTCAACTAGATATGGTGAAAAACTTACAATAAAATTTATTAATGGTAAGAAAATAGATGAAAAAATAACAAAGGTGAATAATAAAGATAAACATGGTCTATGTATTATTTTTAAACCATCACCATTTTATATGGGGGATGAATGTAATATAATAACTGAAGATTTATTAAATTGGGTTGAAAAAATAATTTATTTAGTTACACCTGATATTAAAATTAATGTCAGTGTTACAAGAAAAGGTAAAGAATCTACCATACAAAAGAAATATAGAAATAAAAATGGTTTATATGATTATATGAAAAAATTATGTAAAGAACCTTTAATAGATCCAATTCATTTCTTCCAATCATTAAAAATAAAAGAATTTGATAAAGGATATGAATACGATAGATTTATTGGGCTAGAAGTTGCATTTACATTCGATTCTAACAATACTAATAATGAAATGTTAGTTGACTCTTTTTGTAACTTTGTTAATACAATTGAAAACGGTGTTCATGTTGATGCTGTTAAACAGGGCATTATACAATATTTAGGTAAACAGACTAGAGAAAGTTTAAGTCAGAGAGATTTAAAAAATATTGATATTGTATATAATGATATTACATCTAATTTAGTTCTTACTTTATTTTTAAGTACTGATATGAGGTTAGAATTTAGTGGACAAGTAAAAGAAAAGGTAACTAATAATAGTTTCTTTAAACCATTAAAAGATATGACATATAAGGCATTGATGGAATATTTTAAAACTCATTCAAAAGAATTAAAGAAAATTACTGACTATATTAAACTTATAGCTAAAGCTAGAACACAGGCTAATAAAATTCGTAATGCAGTTATTAAAGGTGATACTCAAGCATTTGCTGAACATGCTTTAAAAAATTTTGTTAAAGCTAATAATAAAGGTGATTCTTATAGAGAACTATTTATTATTGAAGGAGATTCGGCTTTAGGTACAGCTAGACAAGGTAGAAATACTACAACACAGGCTTTATTTTCAATATTTGGTGTACCTTTAAATAGTTTTAATTTAGAGTTGGATAAAGCGTTATCAAATACTGAACTAAAAGAATTAGTTAAAAGATTAAAATGTGGTATTGGTAATGGATTTGATATTAAAAAATTACATTATAAAAAAATAATTATAATGGCTGATTCAGATGTTGATGGATATAGAATTGTTTCTTTAGTATGTACTTTCTTTTTAATGCATTTACCTGAAATAATTAAACAAGGTTTATTATATAAAGCAGTTTCACCACTTTATGAGATACATGATAAACAAAAACCTTTTATATTAGATAAAAAAGAATATATCGAGGTATTTGAACGTAGAATTAGAGATAAGATTAGAATTAAAGATAATAAAGAAGTATTAACTAATGAACAAATGAAAGAATTTTTGTTAAAGAATAGAATGTATTTAGATGAAATATATAGAGTAGCTAATCATTTTAACATACATCCTATTTTAATGGAATTTATTATTATTCATAGTGATGATAAAAACTTTATAAATGATTTACAATTTAAATTCCCAGAAATGTCTGTTGAGGATAATGTTATATCTGGGATTATTGAAGGTAAGTTTCAAATAGTTATAATAGATGATTTATTTAGAAAGAGGATAAATAGTTTAAAAGTATTTATTGATAAAGTTAATAATAAAAAAATGTACTATGATGTTAGTGTTGAGAATGATTATAGTAGTGTTATGTCTTTAGCAGAATTCTTCATATTATGTCAGAAATATAAACCTAAAATAAAAACTAGGTTTAAAGGACTAGGGGAATTAAAATCTAAAGATTTATGGGATACAACAATGGACCCAAATAAGAGAATTTTAATAAAATTGACAATGAAAGATGTTGAAAAAGAAGTTGAAAAATTTAGAATTATTCATGGTGATGGAACAGATGCTATTAGTGAAAGAAAACAATTAATGAAAAACTTTAAAATCGATAGGGAAGATTTAGATAATTAAAAGGAGATGTCATTATGTCATTTTATGAAGAATGTATTAATGTTGTAAAAAATGAATTTCGTTTTAAAAACGGTAAAGTTAAAATACAATTAGTGAAAAAAGACCAGGATATGAATGATAGTTATTATAATAAAGATCCTTATAATCAACAACCTGCTTTTGTTTTATATAGTTCAAAAGATAATAAACAAACAAAAAAATTTATTGCTGAGATACATATTAAAGAAGACACTATATATTTCCTTGAAAAAAATCCTAATATTTATGAAACGGTTAAATGTCGATTTATTGAATTCTTAAAATATAATGGGTTTGGATTTAATAAAGAAACTCATTTTCTTATTTGTCTATTGCATGAATATGGACATATTGATCAATTGAATAAAATTTACCGTTATAATAAAACTTTAAGTAATAAAATTGCTTTAGATAGACAAAACATACAATCAATTGATCTATTATTTAATTTTGATGAGATGGAAGATGCTGAAGCTAATGAATTAATTAGATTATTTGATTCTAGTGAACTATATGCCGATAATTTCACTTTTAAATATTTTAATTATATATGGCACAAGTTATCAAAAATAAAAATTGGTTATTTTTAAAAAATGTATAAGGAAAAGGGTTTTATTTAACCCTTATTTTTTTATTTATATATTATTAATCTATAATAAAATATAGGGAGATGGAGATTTATGTTTGATAAAAATGTTAAAATAGAAAATATCGGTGATATCTGTACTCATTATATGCAAATTTATGGGGCTAATACAAATCTTATGAGACATATCCCATTTGCTGAGGACGGACTAAAAATAGGAGAAAGAAGAATATTATATACATTATATGAATTAGGATGCTCATATAATGATAGATTCAAAAAAGTGTCAACACTTGTAGGCCAGGTTTTAGCTTATCATCCTCATGGTGATAAACCTGTTTATGATACATTAGTAAAATTAGCTCAACCATGGCATAATATACAATGTTTTATTGAAGGTAGTGGGAACTTTGGTAATCCTATTGGTGATTCAGCTGCAGCTTCTCGTTATATCGAAGCTCGTTTAAGTTTTTATTCTTATAAATGTTTCTTTGAAGAATTTAATAAAAACATTGTTGATATGAAACCTAATTATAGTGGTGATTTATTAGAACCAGAATATTTACCGGCTAAGTATCCCAGTGTATTAATCAATGATAGTTTTGGTATAGGGTATGGTATAAGTTGTTCATTACCAACGTATAATTTCAAAGAAGTATGTGAATTAACTTTAAAATTAATAGATGACCCTGATTATGAAGATATAACTTTAATACCAGACTCACCAACAGGTGCTCTTATAATTGATGAAAATAATTTTAAAGAGTTATCTGAAACTGGTAAAGGTAAATTTAAAATGAGGGCTAGTTTTGATTTAGACGAGCATAATAATATTATTACAATTACTTCATCGCCATTAAGAGTTCATTTGAAAGATGTATTAAAAGATCAAATAATTCCTTTGTTCCGTGAAGGTAAATTACCTGGTTTAAAAGATATTGAAGATGATTATTCTGAAAGAAATGGTATTAAACTAAAATTATTCTTTAAAAAAGAAGTTGATCCGATTTCTATTATTCACACTTTATATAAAAAAACTGATCTTGAAAAAACATATCCAGTCAATTTTAAATTGATTGATGATTATGAAGATAGAGATTTTAATATTAGAATGTTATTATTATCTTGGATTAATTTTAGAAGAGATACTAAAAGAAGAATATATAATCATAAGATAACCAAAGTAAGAGAAAGACAGCATATATTGAAAATATTATTATTTATCTTAAATGAAGAGAATGGGGAAAAGACTTTAAGAATTATTAAAAAATCTGAAAATAAAGCTGAGATTATTAATAAATTAATGTCAGCTTTTGGTATAACTTCTTTACAGGCTGAAAATATATCAGAAATGAAAATGAATGCTTTTTCTAAAGAATCTTATAAGAAATATAAGAAAGAAATGACAGATATTAATGAGAAAATTGAAAAGTATGAAAAGATTGTTAAATCAGTAAAAAAAATTGATAAAATAATCAAAAGTGAATTAGAAGAAGGGATAAAATTATTTGGTGAGGAGAGAAAAAGTAGGATTATTTCTATTGAAGGTGAAACTAAAATACAAAATACTAATCATTTAATAGTATTTACCTTCAATGGTTATGTAAAAAAATTATCCGATAATTCTACTTCTATAGGTAATATATCTCAAGGAGATTATCCTATTGAAATAATAGAAAGTCGAAATACAACGGATTTATTAATTTTTGATGATAGTGGAAAAGTTTCAAGATTACCTGTTCACATATTAGAAAATAGTATTATTAATAGTAATGGGGAGAAATTAAATAAATATTGTAATATAAATGGAAATATTAATACAATATTCCCTAAACCTACAACTGACTCATTATCTAATATTAAAACACCAATATATTTCTTAATGATTACAAAGAATGGTATTATTAAAAAAACACCAATTAAATATTATATGAATATTAAAAGTGAATTAGTTGGATTAATTATTAAAGAAAATGATATGTTGAAATCAGTTAAATTATTAGCTGGTGACAAAGATGTTGTTATTTATACAAATAAAGGATTTGGTGTTAGAATACCTTCATCTGATATTAAAGAAACTTCTAGAATGTCCATTGGTATTAAAGCCATTGAATTAACTGAAGATGAAGAAGTTATTGGAATGGATATTGTAAATGATAAAGATAAATATTTATTCGTATTAACTAATAAAGGTAACGGTAAGAAATGTACCTTAAATGAATTTAAAACTATGGAAAGGAATAGTAAACCGTTAAGAATTATTTCATTAAATAACGAAAGACTTGATATTTATGATGAAAATATTGTAATGATTAAAACTGTTAGAGGTAATGAAGTATTTAAAGCTTATTTAAAGAATACTGTTGAGGAGATTAAAATAAAGGATGTTATTGAATTACCTAGATTGAGTAAAGGGAGAAAATTAATTTCAGTACGTAAAGGTGAAGTAATAATTGACATAAGATAAAAAAATATTCATATGATATATTTATATCATATGAATATTTTATTTTTTTATACTTCTTGAACTTGTACTTTGGTTAATTTAGTATCAGTTGGTTCAACAGCAGATGTTAGTACAATTCTACCGTTTAAATATCGAGGGAATTTTTGGAACGGACCGTAAATAAATTTCTTATTAGCACCTACAGTAAATGAAACAGCCGTACCAGTAGTATCATACAATTGTCGCCACTCATTTTCTGTAAACTCAACCTCTAAAGTAGCAGTTAATTCTGATGCTGTATCGCTATTGTCAATACTTATCATAATACTATCCTTTAATGTTACTGGTATTTCAACTGAATCAAATAATTTTATACCATCCCAAGTAATTGTAACCTCTGGTAGTAACTCAGTATTATTACCATATGGTTGATTAATCAGTATACCTTCCCTATCATGTTTTTGAGGTAGTAATAGACCAGAAGGTAACATTGCATATGGTACTTGCATTATAGCAGTATTACCATTTGCATCTTTATATAATAATTTCTTAGGTAAATTTTTATTTAACAAATTTATCATCTCCTCCTGTAGACCATTTATTAATTATTCAGTTATTTCAATACCATAAATAGTTACAGTTAAAGCATTTTCAGTTCCTTGTAGCCCACTGATAAAATCTCCTACTTGCATAGGTAAATTGTATTTAATACTTGCAGATTGATTACCATCTAATTCTTCAGTGTTCATTATACGATTTGTAGTGTCAGCTACTTCCTCATTAGGTACCACTGATAGTGTTAAAGTAGCCGTTGAAGCGGTATTATTACATACAACAATTCCAGTTATAATAGTTGTAGTATCAGCTGGAACAGTGTAAACACTTTCTTCTATTGTACCTATTAAATTTCTGTATAAAACTTTAGGTGTAGTCGCCATTATAATTCAACCCCCATTATTTGTCTTATTTTATATTCATTAAAAGAAGTTTTCTGTGTAGAAATATCAGTAACATTTTTTATTGCAGCATCAATGGATATATTTGTTTCTATTACATTTTGTACACTTTGACTTATTTTTTTAAAACTATTTTGAAAATCTAAATTAGTACCAGACCACATTACATTTAATTCACTAAACTTATCAACACCATTTCCTATTCGAAGTTTAACATTATTACCATCAACCTGTATTCCAATAGTGGAAGTGGGTAAAACAGGATCGACATTTTCCCAATTAACCACAATGTCAGTTTGATTTATAACTAAATAACTCATTAAATATATCACATCCTTTTTTAATAGATTATAATATTTTATTTAAATATTTGTTTTATTAAATTAGATAAATAGTATTTTTTTTCATTATTATCATATAAATTATATGATAATAATGAAAAAATATTTTTAATATGTTAAAATTTCTTCACCTGAAATAGTTAAAGTTATTGAATCAGCAGTTCCTTGTAACCCACTGATAAAATCTCCAACCTTCATTGGGATTTCAACTTCAAATGTTTCAGATTTATTAGCTGCTATTTCTTCAGCAACTTTTATACGGTTAGTAACTCCGGCGACATTACCAGCAGGAACTACAGATAATGATATTGTAGCAGCCAATGCTGATGTATTCGTAATAATAATTTCTTTTAATACCATTGTATTTCCTTCTGGAACAGTATATAACGTTGTTTCTAAGATACCAGGTTGACCTTGATACATACCTTTTGGTTTAGTTATCATTTAATTCTCCTCCTTTTAGATAAGTATTTTTTATTTAATTGTTTATTTAAAAAATGTTTAAGTAAAAAGAATTTACTTATTTAGTAATAAAATTAATTTTTTACAGTTAATTAAACAATTAGTTAATAATTGAATTATTTGGAGGTGTTTAAAAAATATGTGTGATTTAAGTAAACTCATTGAGTTTTCTAATCTTTATAATGGATTAAAAAATAAAAATAGAAAACTTAGTGATATTAGAATTATTATATGTGATAATATGAATATTACTAATAAAACTGTGTATTATAGAACACTTCGAGAATGTCGTGAAAAAAAATTTATTCTTGATTCATATCATGAAAATATGAGAAAATTTTTAAATACTTTATCATGTAAGAAACATCCTGAACATAATGGACAAATATCTCATGAATTATTATTAAAATGGATAGATGAGTTTTTAATTAATTATGAAGATTATTTAAAAAAAGATGAAAATAATATATCTAATAAAAATAATTCTGTACAAAAAATAATTTATATTTCTATAGAACAATTAAAAGAATTACTTCAAGATTTTTTTCATTAAATTAATATGGGTAATTTATCCATATAATAGTAAAAGAGGGAAAATTAAATAATTATGGAAAATTTATTATGGGTTTTATTTGCACATTATCTTGCAGATTATCCTTTACAAGGTCCATTTCTTGCAGAAACTAAAGGTAAATATTTTTCTAGTCTTTTAGCACATAGTATAATATATGCTTTAACAATTTCTTTATGTTTTAAAATTTTAGGTGTTTATACAGTATGGAAAGTTTTAGTTTTATTTATTACTCATATGATTATAGATTATGATAAAGCTAGAAATGGACATAAGAATCCAAGAGTTTATTTATTCATTGATCAAACTTTACATGTACTAATTAATTTTATTCTATATATAAACTAAATTATTTAAATTTATAGATAAGGTGAGAGAGAATTACCTTATCTATAAATTTTTATTTATTATAGTTTAAAGTATAAATATTTTATATATTTTCAACATTGATATAAAATACTTATAAAGAAAGGTTGATTATTATGTTAAGTAACTTAATGTTAATGAGTAGTTTTAATAATAATAATAATAATAGTATATTAACTAAATTAGATGAATCTAATATATTACCCACAGGTATTAGTTATGGTTGTTATTTCTCACCAGATAATAATTATTTAGCTGTAGCACATAGTTCTTCACCTTATATAACTATATATAAAAGGGAAGGTGATACCTTTACTAAATTACCTAATCCTAGTATATTACCTACAGGTACTGGTTATGGATGTTCTTTCTCACCAGATAATAATTATTTAGCTGTAGCACATGATACATCACCTTATATAACTATATATAAAAGAAGTGGAGATACATTTACTAAATTAGATAATCCTGGTACATTACCTACAGGTAATGGTTATGGGTGTTATTTCTCACCAGATGGTAATTATTTAGCTGTATCACATAATACATCACCTTATATAACTATATATAAAAGAAGTGGTGATACATTTACTAAATTACCTGATCCTAGTATATTACCTACAAATTATAGTACAGGTTGTTCTTTTTCATTAGATAATAATTATTTAGCTGTATCACATAATACATCACCTTATATTACTATATATAAAAGAAGTGGAGATACATTTACTAAATTATCTAATCCTAGTATATTACCTACAGGTGGTGCTTATGGTTGTTCTTTCTCACCAGATAATAATTATTTAGTTGTAGCACATTACACAACACCTAATATAACTATATATAAAAGAAGTGGAGATACATTTACTAAATTAGATAATCCAAGTATATTACCTACAAGTACTGGTAGAGGTTGTTATTTCTCACCAGATGGTAATTATTTAGCTGTAGCACATTACACAACACCTTATATAATTATATATAAAAGAAATGGTGATACCTTTACTAAATTATCTAATCCAAGTATATTACCTACAGGTAATGGTTATGGTTGTTCTTTCTCACCAGATGGTAATTATTTAGCTGTAGCGCATGATACATCACCTTATATAACTATATATAAAAGAGGTTAACTTATTAATAAAATACTAGTATATACTAGTATTTTATTTTAGTATTTATATTAATAATAAGTATATTCATCCATATCTATACTTTCAACATTAGTATAAAATACTTAAAAAGAAAGGTTGATAAATATGTTAATTAATTTAATGATAATGAGTAGTTTTAAAAATATTATTAATAATGGAGGGGTGATACATCTACCAAATTATCTGATCCAGATATATTACCTACAGGTACTGCTTATAGTTGTTCTTTCTCACCAGATAATAATTATCTAGCTATAGGACATGGTACATCACCTTATATAACTATATATAAAAGAAATGGTGATACTTTTACTAAATTAACTGATCCAAGTATATTACCTCCATATACTGGTTTTGATTGTTATTTCTCACTAGATAATAATTATTTAGCTGTAGCGTGTGATACATCACCTTTTATAACTATATATAAAAGAAGTGGTGATACATTTACTAAATTATCTGATCCTAGTATATTACCTACAGGTATTGGTAGAGGATGTTCTTTTTCACCAGATGGTAATTATTTAGCTATGGCTTATCAGACAACACCTTTTATAACTATATATAAAAGAACTTAAATTATAAATAAAATACTAGTATATTACTAGTATTTTATTTTAGTATTTTTATTAATAATAAATATATATTATTATAATAGATTAAATATTATTCCCACCAATAAAGGGGAAATAAATATACTTATTGGGTTTTAAGGAGGTTTTAATATGAATAAATTAACATTAAATATACTAACCTTAAATTCTGTTTTAAATGCATTAAGAAGTGTAATTGAAGTATCATATTTTGCTAGATATAAGGTTTATAATGGAAAAAAAGTGTTTTTAGGAAATGAATTACCGGCGAAGGTATCAAAACACCATTTAATAAATAGTAAGTTATATTCGAATAAAAAGAGACCACTAATACTTGTTACTTATGGTGGTTCTTACGGAATAGTATTTTATGAAGGTGATAAATTTGAATGGGAAACCAATTCGGAAATAAAGGTAAAAGTTAATGGTGAAGGTGATATGATATTTGTAAAAGTAAAAAATATAACAAGAAAAGAACAGAATCGATTGAAATATGAAAAGAAAAGTAATGAAGAATATTCAAAAGAATATTGGAAGGATGTTGCAAGAGACATGGATGAAGATTTTGATAAAATGTATAATTTTTAAATTATAAAATAAAGGGTTATGTGAAATAATCAACATAACCTTTATTTTTATTAAGGAAAAGGGGTGTTTAATATGATGGAAATAATTCAAAAATTATATAGTGATTGGTATCAATGTGAAAAAGAAAGTTGGGGTGATGAACAAGAACAAGAAAAATTTGATGAAAATATATCTAATCAAGATAAAAAATTTGCATTTTTAGCTAGTTCTATATTTGATTTAGTAACATATGATTTAGATTTGGATATTGAATTTGGTAGAGATATATTTAATATCATTGAGGTTATTTATAATAAAAAAAATTTTGAATATACTGAAAATAAAGATAATTACAAAAAGTTTATTATTGTATGTAATATTTTACATATGAATGATTGGATTAATTGGGGTACAAGTATACGTGGCTGTTGGTTTGATGTTAATGAGAATACATTTATTACTATAAACGGAATATACAGAATATTAATGTCTAAGGAGTTTATTGAATCTTTTATAAGATTTATAAAACAATAAATATATACACAGGGGGGTTTTTATTTATGTTTTTAAATACTATTAATACTTGTATTAGTAGATCCTGTCGTCAATTCCAAGATTCATGTAACACTTCTGATTGTTTTATATATAAATTATGTAAAGAAATAGATGAAAAAATGACAGAAAATGAAGTTGTTGAAAAAATAAAGGAATGTGGTTTTAAGTTAGAATTAATCTATGTTAAAACCACAAAATCTGTGGTTGGTGAAAAATCAATCACTGGTGGTGGATGGTGGTTAGTATTTATTCCTATTTATGAATTATAAAAATAAAGTTATGTGATAATACACATAACTTTATTTTTTTAGTATTATATAAATATTCAAATATATATCATTTAAATAGATAAATAAATTTAAAGGAGGGTTATAAATGTTAAAATTAAGTAAAATGAAAGTTGCAGAAAATATTAAAAATTTATTGTTAGTGGAAAATAGATTAAAAAAAATTGATTTAACATTAGAAGCATTTGAGAATTATAGGGAGCAGGGATATAGAATTATTCAATGGTTGGACAATGGGGAAGTTAAAACGGTTGCATTTTCAGAACATAGTATTAGTGATGATGTAGTCGTTTATAAAAGTAATAAATATGAACATGTATCTTTTGGATATTCAAATGAATTTTGGGATAGTAAAATGCTTTTTAAGTGTGATAACTATAATGATATAATAGACTATATTATTAATTTTATAATTCAATAATATTTGTATATAATAGATATAATTGTGATAGTTTATTATCATAAATTTAATATATAAAAAATAAAACTATATCTATTTATTTATGACATGGTTTTATTTTTTTTGTTAAGCTTCATAATTTTTAAATAAACTACTCATTCCAGCTCGCCAATCTTTAGTTCCTAATATTTTATCATATAATTCTAATGTCATTTGAGTAAATATTTTATGTTTTTTAGTATATGGATCATTTAAATAAAATTTATTATAATATTCTTCAATATATTTAATATTATTTTTTAATTCTATTTTTAAATCTTTAGGTATATTAGGGTCATCTAAGTCTCTTTTTAGTTTATCTATCATTACAACAATTCTTGTTTGAACATTTGGATGCGGATCTATAAAAGATATAACACAATCAATCATAATTTTATAAAAATCAGCAACTAAATTTATAATAGGAGTTTCTACTATAATTTTATTATATAGTGATTTTTTTTGATTAGTTAACTTATATAAAGCTGATGATAAATCTTTACCATATCCAAAGGAAGCTGCAAATGTATCTGAAAATTTTTCTTCATAATATCCTGTACCCATTTGAAATAAATAACTTGGAATTAATATAATCAATGTCATTAATTCATTAGGGGATACTATTCTCAATCCAGACGTATTGTTTAAAAATTTTCTTATTGATGATGTCATATTATATAGTGATGGTAAAAAATTTTTAAATAAATTATTTGTAAATATTGTAAATTCAGATAAAGCAATTTGTAAAGAGGGTAAAAAAAAATAAGAAAATGGAGCTATAACTAATAGAGGTAATAATGACATAAGATAAAAAGGTGTTATTGTAAAATTGTGTCCTATTTCATGTAGAATAATTGCTAATATTTCTTTTTCATCTAAATCACAAAAACTAATTAATGTTGTTGTTAAAAAAATATAAATTTTTAATTCATTATTTATAAATTTTTTATTTTCTTTTAAATTTTTATTATTAGTTAAATACATTAATGGTAATGATGTCACTCTAGTATAAGCATTGGGTGAATTATCAGACCAATTAATTCTAATATATTTAACTTTAAAAAAATCGGTAAGTATTTTCTCTATATTTTTATTAGCACTAGAATTATCTAAATCAGTTCTAGCTGTGAATATACTTTTATTTTCTTCCTGTTTTACTATGTCTATTATTTTTTTTAATTCATTTTCAATCTTAATAAATTCTTTAGATTTACCATAATAAGTTTCTTTAACAGGTATAAATTGTTTAATACTTTTATTACATAATAAAACACTCATGTTTTATATACACCACTCTTTCTTTTTCCTATTATAACTTTGTTCTTTAACATAATAATAACGATAAAAATATAAAAGGTTGTGATAAATTTGCCTAATGATAAAGTACTAATTACCCAACTATATCCTTTAATAGAAAAAGGATTATCGAAAAAAGAAAATGTTTTAAATTTAAAAAAAGCAGTTGGAAGATATATAGATATAAATAGTAATAAATTATCTACTATTGGTCCTATTCATAGAACTATATTTTCAGAAGATGATATGAATGAAATGTATAAAGCAATTGAGGTTGAACCTTTAAAAATTAAAGAAATTATTAAAAATTCACCTACAATTAAAACTCAGTGGCAAATAATGAATAATCCATTTAATTCAGCATGTTGTTTAGCTATTAGGTATTTTAAAATAAAAAAAATGAATGATATGGCAGACATAGTTTTAATATATTTAACATTATCAATGTATCCATCTTTACATCATAAATATTTTGAATTTGAACCTAATGAAAATATTATGAATTATACCATCAACAACTTATCTAATAAATTTAAAATCAAGCAAACTGGTACTATTCATAATGCATTAATAGATACATCATTTGTTAGTGATAGAAAGTATACTGATGAATTAATTCATGGTAGTGATAAAGAAATAGTTGATTATGTTCAGGCTATAAAAACTCGTTTGAATATGTTAATGAGAAAGATCGCTAATGAGTTTTATGATAATCATAATGATAAAAAATATATGAATTTAGAAAGTGACAGTTTTGAAGAAGGTAATTATCATGAATCTGATAGTAACATTTATGCTATAGAAAGAATTACCAATGCAGTAGTTCTTAAATTAATAGTAAATGGTCCTAATATAAATTCAATTACATTATCAGCTAAATTATGTCAAGTTAGTGTAAGTGAATTAAGAAATTATATAGAAACTTTATTAGTGCAAGAAAAAAGGGAAGAAATAAGAACTATTGTTGATAGTATATTATTTTTATTTTTATTCGATTCACATAATACTATTCAACAAATAGGTAGTAATGAGTTTTTAGTATATTGCTTAGAATTATATAAGAAATCTAACACATCTGATAAGAATATTATTAAAATTAAAAAAGTTCTGGATGGTTGGTTAGAAGAACTAGGAACATATAAGAAAACACAAAGATTGGCTACTATAAATAATTTTAGAAGAGCTTTATTTACTTTTTTTGTTGCAAGCATTCAAAAAAACAACATATAAATAAAATAAAGGAAAGGGGAATAATTATTATGTTAATGTATGGTCTACCTAAGAAAGTCTTTTTTAAAGATAATAATAATGATTTAGCATTAAAACAAATACCATATGTTTTAACACAGGCAGGTTTGTTAATACCCCAAAGGCATAGTATTGATGGTACATTAGAGACTGTTAGTAATGGTGATAATCTTAATCGAAGGGGTTTAGCTGCTAATAGACCTTCACCAGATAGTGTTGTTGTTGGTACAACTTATTGGTCAGTTGATACTGATCCACATGCTGATGGTGTAGAAGTATCCAATGGTATAAGTTGGGAGTTGATATAAGTGGACCCTTTGCTTTTAGCAAAAATTAATAAAATTAAAAAAGAACGCATTAATAATATAAACAATAATCATTTTTTCAATGATGATATTATTCGAGATGAATATTTTACTAATAATCCAACAGAACTAGTTGAAGAAACTCTTATATCTGTTGGTTTAGGTTATCAGATGTGGACTGGTGAAATCTGGCAGGATAAAACTTTTATAACTAGGGGTCCACAGGGAGAAACTGGACCTCAAGGTATTAAAGGTGATAATGGTGAAGGGCTTACTTTTGATATAATTGGAGATATTGCTGATTTGGGTTCATATGATGCTGAGTTAAAAGGATTTACTTTTTTAGACTCAGTTACTGGAAACTTATATATTAAAAATTCTGATAATTTAAGTGATTGGTCTGAACCCGTTTTATTAAGAGGTCCTCAAGGTGCTCAGGGTGTACAAGGTGAGGTTGGAGTTGAAGGGCCAACTGGACCACAAGGTTCTACTGGTTTACAAGGTGAGGTTGGTCTCCAGGGTCCTCAAGGTGCTCAGGGTTTACAAGGTGAGATTGGACCTACTGGACCCCAAGGTTCTACTGGTTTACAAGGTGAGGCTGGTCCCCAGGGTATTCCAGGTAATAATGGAACTAATTTTGCTCCTACATCATATGGTGTATTAGATGAAGCTACCATAACTTTTATACAAAGTAGTGGATCAACTGTAAACAATCAATACATCTATGTAGTTGACCCAGCTGGTGATATACGTGTTGATCAAAATACACCTGCTGGTATATCAGGGGACAAGAGTTTGCATATTATAGGTTACGATGGTGCTACTTGGAAAGATTATGGTCAATTTACAGGATTACAAGGGCAAATAGGACCACAAGGAGTATCAGGACCTTCTGGGCCTGCCGGTGTACAAGGTGAGGTTGGACCTGCTGGAGCTACCGGACCTCAAGGTCCTCAAGGAATACAAGGTCTTACTGGAGATGTAGGTCCTCAAGGAATACAAGGTCTTACTGGAGATGTAGGACCGGCAGGTGTTAAAGGGGATACTGGAGATGTAGGTCCTCAAGGAATACAAGGTCTTACTGGAGATGTAGGACCGGCAGGTGTTAAAGGGGATACTGGAGATGTAGGTCCTCAAGGAATACAAGGTCTTACTGGAGATGTAGGACCGACAGGTGCTCAAGGTGAGGTTGGACCTGCTGGAGCTACCGGACCTCAAGGTCCTCAAGGAATACAAGGTCTTACTGGAGATGTAGGACCGGCAGGTCCAGGAGTAGCAGCTGGAGGAACTACTGGTCAAGCATTGTTTAAAAAAAGTGATACTGAATTGGATACTGAGTGGAAAGCAATACCAGAAGATGTTAATAAAATGAATAAATCTGGTGGTGCATTTACTGGTAATACATCTCATGCTCGTAATGAAGTTCAACAGCCTAAAATTAAAGACTATTCTGAAGTTGTTGCACCAAATTCTAATGCTACGGGTTCAGTGACTTTAGATATTGCTTTAGGTAATATACATGAATTAACCTTGACTGGGGCAACTACTTTAGTATTTTCAAACCCTGCTACAACCGGAGAAGCGTGTAGTCTTACTTTAATTATTCATCAGGGTGCAACTGCACAAGCAGTCACATGGCCAGCTTCTGTAAAATGGCCTTCTGATACTATACCTGATATCAGTACAATTAATAGTACTTATATCTTAACACTAGTTACTGTAAATGGTGGTACTAGATGGTATGGTTTCCTTGCTGGAGGTGCATTAGCAACTTAGAATATTAATTTATATTATATAATTTAAATATTACTTTGGGAGGGTACTTTATGAAGTACGGACGTGTAGAAAATGGAAATGTTGTAGTAGGTTTACCTTCTATTGGTACTTTAAAAAATGGTAATAGTGTTTCTGGATACAACTTGTTACCAGAAGGAATTCTTATAGAGGAAGGTTGGCTTCCTTTAATTGAAAATATCCCACAATATAATAATGAAACTGAGGTATTGCAAGGACCAAATTATGTAGTTGAAACAACTCAAATAACAGCTAACTATATTATTAATTTAAAACCTCCGGTTGAACCACAACAAATAACCCAGGAAGAAAAAATTGCTATGTTAGAAACACAATTAGCACAAACAAATGCAGATTTTCAAGAATTTATGAATTTTTATTTTTCAGAAAACCCAGTGGTATAAAGGAGAATAAATATGCCAGTTTTACCTTTTAGGACATCTACCTTTACAAGAAATATTTACCTTTATGGGAATACACTTTTTACAGAAATCCCCGTAGAATATGTTGAACCAGTAAAAGAATATGCTGCTATTACTTATAGTAGATTACAAATTGATTGTGCCTTGAATAAAGGCTGGATAACTCAACAGGAGTATGATGAAACAATAGCATATATTCCTCTTGTTAGTTAGTAATATTTTTAATGAAAAAATATAAATTACTAATGTGATATAATATCACATTAGTAATTTCATTTATCTTTTCCCTATATCAAACCAGCAGTATTTTAATACTAGATAATCAAAATATCTAAATAAATTAAATGTCATATTTCTATTTGATTCAATAATTGTCTCATTAATATCTTTTTCTTTATAAATATTTACAAAATAATGTCTTTTTCTTTCATCAATATTAGCTTTCATTGGAGGTATTTTATCATCTTTAATACAGATTTTTAATAATTTTACAAATAAAGTTAATAAATGTCGTTCATTTAAAAATATTATTTCAGAATCTTTGAAATATTTTTTAAAAAAAGGTACTATTGTGTTTTTGAAATCATCAAATGCTTCATAACCCATATTTTTTATTTGATACGATATTTTATCAATAATATTTTTATTTTCATCTAAGTAATCTAATTTTATTATATTAAGTTCTCTTTTAATAATAAGAATATTTTTTTTCATTATAAAATCTCACCCCTTTTTTATTTTAAATAATTGTTTTTTCATATTTACAGAACAAATTTTTAAAGATGTATATGTATTTTTATAGTAAGGGGGAAGATGACTATAAATAAAGATAAGAGAAAAAAAATGGAAAAAGTAATCTATGAAACATTTAATGAATTAGACCCAACAGGTATTAATACTAAAAAATATAAAGAATTATTTCAACCAATGAGTGATATACAATTTAATATTTTCTTTAAAGAATTTTTTAAAGATGATGAACAATATCTTATTCTAGATATGGTTGATTATGAAAGAGATCTAACTATCGAAAATATAGAAAAAGCAGCTAAAATCTTAGACATACCTTTATTTGAAAAAGTAGTAGTGCCTTTTGTTAATAATAGTATAGAAAATCCTATTGTTATTAAATATGAAGTACCTGTTGGGTATGTTCATGTTAAAAGAATGCAACAACTATTAAGTAAAAAAAATACTTTATCATTGAAAAGTTCAAGTCGTTCTGCAATGACAGGTCAAGTTGTTGGGGAAGATAAAAATGCTAGAGAATCCGATCAAGAAAATTTTTCATTATTATCTGTTGATGCTATTGATGCATTACGTGAATTTATGGGTTACATAGCTTAGCCCCTATATATGGTAACATATATAGAAAACTTCTTTAATTGTCGGGGAAGCTCTTAGAGCTTTTTATTATATAATAAAAAGATTGAGTAATCCGCAGCTAAGATTCTTATTTATTAATTAAGTATTTTTTTTAATATATTATTATACATTTATTTAATTTATTTTAAAAAGGATGATAATAAATGTATATAATTATTAAAAAAGATAAAGAAATTTTTCGAATTATCACATACCCATTTATTAAAAAAAATAGCTACTTAATAAGTAATTTTGGTAAAGTTAAAGATATACACATCAATAAAATAATAAATCCATATTCTGATAAAAAAGGATATTTATACTCAGTTTTAATTGGTGAAACTAAAAAAGTAAAAATTGTTGGAACCCATAGACTTGTTGCATGGGAATTTGTTAATGGTTATAATAAAGAACAAAAAAGAACGAATGTAAATCATAAAGACACATGCACATTTAATAATTATTATGAGAATCTTGAATGGGTTACAACCAAAGAAAATAATGAATTTAGTTTAATTCATAGTAAAAGTAGATTTGGTTGTAAAGGTAGTTTAAATTATTATGCTAAATATTCGGAAGAGATAGTAGAAGATATTTGTAAATATCTTGAGAAAGGACTTACTCAAATGCAAATAATGCATATCTATGGCTATAAAAAAAGAAAAGATAATAATAGTTTTTATAGTTTAATAGATGGGATAAAATATGGTAAATGGGATCATATTTCGAAAAATTATAAAATTGAAAATAAGAATAAAGTTCAACGACTATCCTAGTGTTAAAATACACAATAGGAGTAGGGCTCAAGTGAGTGGGTGAAAATCCCTTAAATCGAAATGGGAAGTAACCTAATGAAAGTTATTAGGTTAATGATATAGTCTAGTATCTTATCGAAAGATAAGGAAGTTCATAAGAGAACTGCATAGATTAACGACCTATGTGAATATATCGCCTAGATCAGATGATATGGTCATGAAAAATGAAATGTATGCACAAATAGCACAAAAAGGTTTTGTTTCTTTAAATAGTTTAACTAATAACGTTGAAAATAAAGTGACTTTAAATTTAATTGATGTTCACTTAATATCAATGGGAATTTTGTCTGACCTAGTTACAAAAGGTTTGTTAGTTAAGAAATCTTTAAAATAATAAGGAGGTGAATAAAATGTTAAATAAGGAAGAAGATTTATGTATAATAACTGAAGTTGGTGTCTTTGCTGGACTTGATATTAAAGATCCAACAAAGAAAAAAGTTAAGAAAAAAGATGAACTAGAGACTTTAATTGAATCATCTGTAAAAACTAATTTAGAAAATCTAAGTAAATAATTTTATAATAAGATGTGTTTAAAAGACACATCTTATTATTTTTTATATTTTTAGGAACATATAAAAAGAGAATATAAATATATATTATAATTAAAGAAATTAAAATTTTATATTAGGGGTGAAACTATTGAAAAAGAAAAAAAATAAAAAATTGAAAAAAATAGTTGTTAACTGTGAAGAATACTTTATTACATTACCCTTCAATGAACTTATTGGAAAAACCTTAACTAAAATTGATATCGATAAAAGTAGTGAAAAAATAAATTTCTACTGTTCGGATGGTGCAATTTATTCTATGTTTCATTGTCAGTTGTGTTGTGAATCAGTTGATATGCATGATATAATTGGAAATATTGAAGATTTGATTGATTCACCTATCTTAATGGCCGAAGAAACAAGTGATTCTGGTAATAAAGATGATGGGGAAACAAGTTATAGTTGGACATTCTATAAACTTGCAACAATAAAAGGATATGTGACAATTAGTTGGTATGGTACATCTAATGGTTATTATTCAGAATCAGCTGATTTTGTACAAATAACTTCATTAACATTATAATATAATACTATTATATTTTATTCGGTGTAAATTTTATAATCTAATTTATACCGAATAAAATTATTTAAAAATAAAAAATAGGAGGTATATCAATGTCTAAATTAGTTAATGAATTAGGTATTGGTGATAAGATTAGATTTGGTAGTTATAAAGTTGGTGATAATGAGGTTTCACCTATTATTTGGAGAATTGCTGCTAAGAACCATCCTGGTTATCCTGAAAATTCAGTTACTTTATTAACAGATAGAATCATTGATTTACGTCCTTTTTCAAAAGATAAATTAACTTCATACACTAATTCTGATATACGTAATTGGTTGAATACTGTTTCAGGATTTTTAAGTCATTTTACTACCGAAGAATTTTCTAAAATTTTAGATACTAATGTTGAAATCATATCAGATGATGATCCTTGTAAATATAAATATGATGAACTGATAGATAAAGTATTTCTTTTATCATTAGTAGAAATAGGACTTATTAAAAAAGGTGTTCGTTTACCTATCTTTGATGGATCAAAAAGTTTTATAACACCTTTATCTGAACAATGTTTTAAAGAAAGTAATTGCACAATTAATAAAATAAAAATAAAAAAAGATGATGGTTGGGCGTGGTGGTTACGTTGCTCTTCAGAGGGACTACTTTATATCAATCATTTAGGATATTTATATGATTCTAGTAGTAATATGTTTCATGGTGTTCGTCCAGCTTTAAATATATCGAATGATATTCCATTATTATTTAATTCTCCAGATAAAGATGTGATTTATACTTTAGAAACTGCTATTTAAATTAGTTATATAAAATAGATATGGGTAATAATAATCCAATATCTATTTTTTTATTATTACATAAAAATTATATTTAATTTATAAATATATATTATTTTTAAGTATACGGAATAAATTTTTAAGGAGTGGATATTTTAAAAATTAATTTGTAAATAAACAACAAATTAATATTAGAAACTTATTGTAAAATTTAAAAGGAGGAATATGATAATGTCAGTAAAAGATTTATTGAAAGAATGGAAACCTAAGAAAATGAATAAAGATGAGAGGATTCGTGTTATCTCCGATAACCTTTCAGACCTCACAAGCTTTTATATTAAAAGAGGTTTTAAAGAGCAGGACATAGTATCCGTCATATTTGAGAAAATGATGGATTTAAAATTTGCTAAAACTTTGAAGAAGGTCATTAAAGATAATAAAGACAATGACCAGGACTTGGCGGTAGTTGTATTAATTTATAACTTCCTGGAGAGAAACCATGGGAAAGTTGAAAATGATGTAAATGAAATTTATTGTAGTATAATTGATGATTTACTTAAAAAGAAAGTTAAAAAGATAAAGAAGAAAGTTGATTTAGATGAAAGTACAATTAAGGAATTACTGGCTATTTTACCATCTAGGGATATGGTTGAAAATGAAAGGGTTGTCGGCATATACGTACAGCGATTAATTCGTAAAATGTACGCTATGAGTAAAGATGTTGAATTGAAACTTGACAATAAAATATTGAAGAAACTCTTCATGTTGTTATTCAATGAAGAATTTCTTAATATTGTTGTGATGGAGATATCTTTAGAGCGTAAAGATATTATCCGTCATTTGGATGATAAGCAGATGGTAACGTGGAATATTTTAACTAACTTTATTCTTTCTTATCTTGAAGAATGTAAAAAGAAAGAAATTAAAGAAAGGCTTACCTATTTTATTGACCGCCGTGAAAGAGATGATAAACGAGGTAAAGATAGTGCTCGTCGGATTCAATTTACACAGATAAGTTCTGAAACATATCCGAAAGTATCAGACGTTATTTCTAATATGAAAAATAAGAAATTTCTATAAAAAATAATATTTAATATAAGGTTGATTAATCAACCTTATATTAAATTTATTTTAGAAAGGATAAATGATAAATATGTTAAATGAAGGTAAATACGATGGTGCTTTTTATTTTAATAGACTAGGAGAAGGTTTAAAATTATCAGTATATAAAAGATTATTACAATACTTAAAACTTACAGAAGAAATAAATGAATTGTTTTTTAGTCATTATGAATCTTGTATTATTGAGGAAAATAATAGTTCTGCTTATGGTTTTATTAATGTATTAATACAAGAAAATGTTGAAGTGTTTTATAAAATAAAAAATATAATTAGAGAGATTTGTTCTGATTGGAATAAACTTCCATCAGATAATGTCTTATGTATTGGTAAATACAAAATATTTATTCATTTTTATGATGAAGTTTCAATTAAAAAATAATTTGTAAATAAACAAAATTATTAAATAGAAAAGATTGGTAAAATAAAATAGAGAGAAGGCGGAGTATAATGATTTATTTGTTTAATAATACAAAAACCCCTTGGGAAATATCCAGAGAAGGGGAAAAACATTTAAGAATTTCTAAGGATTATGGAATAGTCAAAAACAAAGATAATATAAAGCCTCATTATAATTGTGGTATATCAATAACGTCATATGAGAGAGATTTTTTAGAAAAAATAAAAACACATGTTAATAATTTTTCTAAAACTGAAGATGTTGTTAAAATTTGTGATGACAATACCAGCGTTGTATTTGGTCATAAAGATTTTAATCCATTTATTAAACATTCGATATACGACGGTAAAAACAGAAATGTTTTATTATTAAGTTTAGAAATTAATGGTAAAATTGCTTTTGATATGGAAATGGGTAGAAATTTTATTATTGAACATATTCTCAATAGACATCACCTAAGTATAGTGTTATCAATGGAGGATACAATAGATTCTGAATTTATAATTTCTCTTTATGATAAAAAAGAGAAAGAAATTATAGAATATATTATATTTTATAATCAAAATCTTGATTTAACCTGTATGAAAAATATACAGAGATTAAATCTATCTTATGTACCAACACCTATAAAAATAAAAAACAATAGACCGAAGAGACCTACACAGATAATTATATGTTCCGTTGATATATATCCGAGATTGGAAAATGTAATTGAAAAATTTTACAGAAATAGTTTACAATATCATAATATGTATACTTTTTGGGATGAAAAACTTGAAAATGTCAGAGACATAATAGAAGAAATAAAAGATAAACAATATAATGCTATAACTTTATTTATTGATGCTGATCATTATGAAGAAGAAGATAGATATAAGGTAATACTAAAAGAACTCACATCAAAGTTCAGAGTAGTGTTTATTTTATTAAACACTGGTTCCATAGTACAATATAAATATTAAAAAAATGTAATTAAAAGATAAAAAATAATAAAATAGGGGAGAGATAAACATGATATTACTTTTTAACGAAAGTCCGAGACCTTGGGAGATAAATAATAATGATTTTAATGAGAGAACTGGTTCATTCTTTAAAAGAAAAGATTCGCCTGTAAATGACATGCATTGTTTCATTCGTTGTATGAAAGAAATAGTTACACCACTGGATAGTGACACTGTATCAAAACTTGTTAAAATGAAAGAGCCTGTTATTCTTGGTGATAGTGAAAAATTGACAAGTCTTATACATGGGAAAAAGGATTTTAATCCGTTTATAATTCAGAGTAAAAATAACCATAATACCGACATTTTGTTAATCACTTTGAATGTTGGTAAGAGGATGATTGTCAGTATTAGTAAAGATTTCATCTCTGTGTTAGAACATTATCTACTTGATGGTGAACTAACCCTTATTGTAGCTGTTAATAAAAGATCTAAACCACTAGAAATTAGACTGTATGACAAATACACCAAATCAGATGTAGTATATACTGTCACCATTAATGATGAAGAGATTAAAGACGTTGTTGAAGGTACTGAAATTATCACGGAAGTTGTCGGCAAGGTTGTATATTCTAAAAAAATTCTAGATTCTAAGAATGAAAAAGAATATAGACCGTATATCATATCTAATTTCAGACCAAGTAGACCTACTCATACCATTTTTGCACTTAAGTCGGATGTTAATAAATTACGTGAATTACATCCAAAATTCAGTAATACTTCTGCTTTCAATATTGTGGAATTTAACAATATTGAATTACCGTATATTATTAAAGAAATAAAAGCACAGAGATTTAATGCAGTAACTCTATTTGTTGACTCTGAGTATTATAACAATAGGGTTAAAAAGTTTTACTCCAATGCGTTATCTCTGTTGGAACATGATTTTAAGATATTCTTCATTATGTTGAATAACGGAAATATTTTAAAACAAAAATATTAAATTATCTAATTTATTAAAAATAAAGAATGGTTAAATTCCATTCTTTATTTTTTTATATTTTTAGAATTTTATATTTAGAACAACTATCATATAAGGGTAAATAATAAAAAGGGGGATTGTTAAAGAAAAATGGCTAATAAAATGCTTTCAAGATTAAGAGAAAAGGATAAAAAAGGTTTATTTAATCCAACACAAACATCGATTTGTTATCCAACAGGTTTTGTACCATTTGATTATAGGAATGGGTATATGGTTGAAGTTAGAGGTTTAGATGAAACTTTAATAACAACATATTCTTCTATTGGTATAGTCGGTGGTACTTTTATGACAATCATAGGTAAATCTGGTACCGCTAAAACTACTTTTGCTATTCAAATTGCCGCTAATATTGTTAGAAGATTTGATGATAATGCATTTGTTCAACATTTTGATTTAGAACAAGTTTTATCGTACACCAGAATAAAAAATGTAACATCTATGACACAACAAGAACTTGATGATAAATATATATTAAAACAAGAAAAAAATTATATTGAAGATATATTTAATAGTATAGTTGAAATAGCTCAGGAAAAAGAAGCTAATAGAAAAGACTATACTTATAATACTGGATTATTCGATGAATTTAATAGACCGATTAAAGCTTTTGTTCCAACGATTATGATTATTGACTCAATCCCAACTGTTGCTTCAAAAGATACTTCTAATGAAATGGAAGGTGGAACATATGCTAATAGAGTTGCTAAAGCATTAGCTCAATTCTATAAGAGACTGATGCCAATTATAAAAGCATATAATATAAATGTTATTGCAATAAATCATATTAATCAAAAAATAGAAATTTCTCCAATGAATAAAACACAACCACAGTTATTATATATGAAGATGGACCAGTCGATACCTTCGAGATTTGTGGGTCCTCATACAGTAATGTATGTTGAATAACTTCTTTAATTGTCGGGGAATCTCTTAGAGCCTAAAACTACTAAATTAATATAGTAATGTATTAATGGCTTAGATTAACTATCTAAGGTATAGTAATAATGTTTTAGGATTGAGTGATCCGCAGCCAAGCCTCTAATTTATTAGAGAAAGGTTCAACGACTATCCCTTGGCTTTGAAATAAGCAATAGGAGTAGGGCTCAAGTGAGTGGGTGAGATTCCCTTAAATCGAAATAGGAAGCATCTATATATGAAAATATAGAGATGATGATATAGTCTGGTATCCTAGGGAAATTCTAGGGAAGTTCATAGGAGAACTGCACTATCTAACGAATAGTGTGAACATTACGGGTGGGAATGCACCTAAATTTAGGGTGGCATAATAGTAATATTATGTTAATACTACTTTAATTGTCGGGGAAGCCCTTTAAATCTCTTACTACCAAACTATAATAGCAATATTATAGTGGCGAAGGGTAATGCCTTAGGTATGGTAACAAGGTAAGAAATTAGGTAATCCGCAGCTAAGATTCTAATATATTAATATTATTAGAATAAAGTTCAACGACTATCTGATGACGCTACTTTTAGTAGAGTAGGAGTAGACTCACAAGTCAATAATGGTGAGGTGAACTTTTCAGAGTTCTTTACGAAATGGGTAACTCCTTAATACATTATTGTATTAAGGATGAAGATATAGTCTAGTATCCTAGTGAAAATTAGGGAAGTTCATAAGAGAACTGCATTGACTGACGACCAATGTGAATATATCGATCTATTATGCTAATTTATTAATAAATTTTATTGCTTTAGGTTCAGAAAAGTTTAAAAAAGAGGAACATGGTTTTGATGGTTTTGGTGTAAGAGCTGAATTTTTAAAATCTAGAACTAATAAAGCTGGTCAATTTGTAAATCTTATTTATGACCAGTCTACTGGATTTGATCCTATTTTAACTCAATTAAGATTTGCTGAAGATAATGAATTAATTGCTGGTCGTAACCCTTATAAATATATTGAAGGTTTAAAAGATATTAAATTTGATACTAGAAAGTTTAGAAAAGAGTTTCTTACAAATGAAAAATTAAGATATGAATTATTTAATAAATCATTACCTATATTAGAAAAACAATTATCACATGTTGAACCAGATGAAAATGGGCAATTATTAAATATCTTTGAATTATGTGACAGATTAGAAAAATCACAAGAAAAACAATTTAAAGAAGCTGTATAAATTAGAAAAAAACTAGAGAATGTGTATGTATATATTATATATGTGTATACATTCTCAATAATAATCTTTTAAATAGGAGGTTTTGATTTGTCTAAAAACACAATGTCATTGAAAGAAATATTAGAACAGAAGGAAAAAGAATTTCAAGGTAAAGATGATGTATTTGGAATGACCCTTTTAACAAATCCAGGTTATATTAGTTCGTCAAGAAATATTATGTTTACGGCTCATTTGAAACAATGTGTTACTTTAAATAAACCGGAGTTTCCAAGAATATTTACTAATTATGAAAATATAGTTGGTAAAAATTCAACTGGTTATAAAAAAGTTAAAAATAGTTGTGTTATTATTGATAAAATTAGTAAATTTACAGATGGAGTAAATGATGAACAATTATATTTATTATTCACATATGATAAAGAAAATGATTATTATGATATTATAGAGAAAAAAGGAGTTGAAGATTTAACAGAACGATACGGGTTTAAATATAATAATCAGAATATTGATAGTAAAGAAGTTGGAAATTTAATAAATAAGGGAGAAGTTCTTTATAAGAGTGCATCTTATGATGAAGATATGAATTATTGCTATGGTACTAATGTTAAATTCATGTATCTTCTAGAAAATCATACAATAGAGGATGCTATTGTATGTTCAGAATCATTATCAAAAAGAATGGTTTCAACAGAGGTTGAAAGAGTTAAGGTATCATTAAATGATAATGATATTTTTTGTAATATCTATGGTAATGCAAATAATTATAAAACTTTTCCTGATATAAATGAATATGTTAAAGATAAAATAATTTGTGCTAAGAGAAGAATTCATAATAATCAATTGTTATATGATTTAAAAAAATCTAATCTTAGAAGGATTGATTTTACTTCTGATATATTATTCTTTATCGAAGGTAAAGGTAAGATTATTGATATAGATATCTATTGTAATAAAACTTTAGATGAATTAGAAGAAAATGATTTCAATAGACAGATAATGAAATATTATAAAATGCAATTAGTTTACTATGAGAGGATATTTAAAAGATGTAAACAAATAATTGACTCTGGCTCTAAATATTCTAGAGAAGTAAGTTTCTATATGAGAAAAGCAAAAAACATATTGGATGAAAGATATAAATGGAGAGAAGAAAATAATTCAGTATTTTCCAATATAGTAATAGAATTTTTAGTTGAAAAAAATGCTTATTTAGAAGTAGGTCAAAAGGTAACGGGTAGATATGGTAATAAAGGTGTTATATCTGAAATACGACCTGATGATAAAATGCCATTTTTAGAGACTGGTGAAAGAGTTGACCTGATCTTTAATTCTCTTTCTGTAGTCAATCGCTGGACTGGTAAGGTTTAGGCGATTTAAAACCTCTCTAATTGCGGGAAAGTTCGATAATTTTAAACTACCAACTTATCATGGTGACATAGATAAGGGCTGAACTAATTACTCAGATATGGTAAAAAGGTTTAAAATTGAGTAATCCGCAGCGAAGTTTCAGGTAATGGTAATGGTGATAAAAAATAATTAGATTTTAAATAATAAGGGGGTGAATGATTCTGTTAGTTACAGATATTGAAAATATTAGACAAAGGTTACAAAAAGAAATACCTTTAATAAATGATGAATTTGAATTTATAGATATTTATGAATTTAGGAAATCTATACTTGAGAGTGTGATTTTAGTTAAACATAAGGTATGTAATAGAGAAATACCTATAATTTTTCATAATTTTAAAACGAGAAAACAATGTAAATATTGTAACGGTAAATCATTTGATCATCAAGCCTTTATTGAAAAATTTAATAAAAGAGATGATTCTCATGAATATGAATTCATCACTGAATTTTTAAAAATGAATGAAAAAATTAAAGTAAGACATAAAAAATGTGGTAATATTTACGATGTTAAACCTGTTGAACTTTTATATGATGGGCAGAGTAAATGTGTATGTAATTATGGTAGATATTATTATAGACATACTAAAGATATTTTGGCTGAACGTATTATAAAAACTGATCAAGAATACAGATTATATAAAGCACCTCAGAAGGAATTTATTAGGATATTGAAAGATCACGTTTCAATACAACATATTACATGTGGAACTATTTTTAATTGTATACCTCATAATTTCTTTTCTAAAAATAAAAAAAGATGTCCCAGATGTACAATTAAACCAAAAAATTTAATAGGGTTTAAAGATTCGGTTGGTGTAAAAATAATTAAAGGTTGGTTGAAAAAAAATAGATTATATTTTAAACAGGAAAAAACATTTGATAATTTACGGTCAAATATAACTGGTAGAAAATTAAGATTTGATTTTCATATCCCTGATCTTAATTTAATGATAGAATTTGATGGTAAACAACATTTTGATACTAGAATTACTAATATTTTTAATGAAGAAAAATATGAAAGAATTCATTTATATGATAATATAAAAACTCAATTTTGTATAGATAATAATATTAATTTAATACGATTAAATCAATCACATATCCAAAATAAAAATATTTATCAAACATTAGATCAATTTTTAAATAAAGGGATATATGTGATTTTCTTACAATATTAAAAACCTTTTACCATTACCTGAAATGTGCTCAACGACCATCGAAAGCATAGGTTATAATTTATTTATAACTGAAGAAGCGAGTAGAGTAGGGGAAACCCCAAACGGGAGGCAGTTCTTTATAGGACTGAAGATATGGTCTAAAACAATTGTAAACTCATACCAGTTATTCGAGAGTTCTATTACCTTTATTTGTAATAGAACTATAGAACGCATTCAAACATTAAATAATATGAAAGAAAAAGAAGAATTATTTCTTAATATAATAAGTTATTTTAATAAAGAACAGGAAGAGAAATTAAGAGAATATTTAAGAAAATTAAGTATTATTGGTAAAGAAGAGTTTTTTAATAATTTAGTTGAAGAAGGTATATTTATTCATATTCCTCCTCTATGGGAAAATAGTGAGTTTTTATTCGATAAACTCATTAAGTTGTATGAAGAACATGATTGGATTGAGCAATATGATGTTTATGTAAATAGATTTGGAAGAAAGATTAAAATGATGAAGAAGTTAGTTGTAGGTGATATGTATGTAATGAAATTAATGCAAACAGCTAAAAAAGGTTTCTCAGCAAGATCAACTGGGTCTTTATCAAGAAAAGGTTTACCTGAAAAATCAAATAAAGCTAAAACCCATCAGGAATTATATTCTAAGACTCCTATAAGAATTGGTATTGATGAAAATCTTAATACTAATATAGGTGTTCCAACGGAATTAATAGCACAATTACATTTATTTTATAGATCATCTGTTGTGGGTAGGCGTGATTTAGGTGAAAACTTATTGACACGATTAAATCCTATAAAAGATTTTAAATATAAACCAAATTTCAAAAATAGAAATATTGAAATATTGGAAGCATTTTTAAAGTCAATGGGTTTAGAAATAGAATTTAATAATCAATTATTCGATATAGAAATTAATACAAGTTTTCTTGAAGGAAAGTTCTATGATGGTAAATTATTTATAAGTACTAATCAAGAATTTAAAGATATTAAAAGAAGGATAGATATTACTAACGAATATAAAGAAAATAAAGTATTCGTTGGAACTAATAAAGAATTTGAAAAACTAATAGATGAGGAGGTTCGGAAGAGAAAGATGTTTACTATTGATATTAAAATATAAAATAAAATATACTGATATAATAAATTATATCAGTATATTCTTTTTCCGTATTTTTAATATTATAAATATATATTATTATGGTAGATAATAAAAAATATAATATTTATTTATGTTCCATGAAATAATAGAAAGATAAAATATATAAATTTAAGGGAGGTAGATATTTTTGGCTGGTGATTTAGGTAAGAAAAAAATGGAAATTTTGAAAGACTTATTTGATAATTTACCAACTAACGTAAACACGAAAGATGAATTTAAAAAATTTGTCGAGGAACATGAAAATTATCCTAATGATATTCATGTTCCTGGGGGTATTTGGGAAAAAGATAACGTTATAGAATTCCTGAAAGAAAATTTTTCAGATGAAGAAAACACTAACAATAATGTTATCGATGATTTTAAAAATATGTGTGACTTAGTTAATGAGCACACTGGTGGCACTCTTATTATTGATACTGATAATAGTATCAATGATCTTTCAAATGAGTTTTTATTAACAAGAATTAACAATAACAAGCAGAGAACGATAACTTCTGCCCAAGATACCATTGAAGTTATTACCCCATCTGATAAAAAATCACAAAACGTTCCGGAAACAATGATGGAGGTTCTTATTGAACTTCGAAATGAGGATATTATACCTGTAACAATAAACAGAGAAAAAGGTATGATAAAATTATTGAAACAAAGTATCTCGGATATAATTAAAATAACCAATATCCAAGATATTGTAAGTTTAGTTAACTTTTTTGAAAGTAATAAAAATCTCTTCAACATCAAGAAAGATGATTTAAATGTACTAACCACTAAAGCATTATCAACATATCTATTCATATTTTCTACTTTTGCTAAAGACCAGACATGTATATCAGCATTACCTGAACTATTCATTAATGAATGTAAAAAAGTTATCGCAACTCAGCCAGAACAAACCGAGCCTGACCCTGTTGTTGTTGATGCTGATAAAAAGGAGAAAAGAATATTATCAGGACCTTTACAGGTTTCTGATGAATATATTAAAAAATTATTTAGAGGAGTGATATAAATTAAATGAAAAAAATGAGATGGTAGTCATCTCATTTTTTTCATTTATATATTATTATATTATTAAATAAACATTGTTGAAAAGTTTATATATTATAAAATTAATTACACTAATTAAGGGGAGATGATTTTTACTATGCATTTAATTAGAGGAGAGGTTGACTCTTATGAACCTACTGATTTTGAACATTATGAATTAGATAATACTGAAGTTGATAAAAAATATATTATGTATTTTAAAAATAAATCAGAAGGTTGTTTCTTGTCTGAATATGTAATACCTACAGAATATGTTATGGTAATAACTGATGAAAAATTTAACAGGCCAATAGGTATAACTAATGATGGATATATTGATGGAGGTAAATTATTTGAACAGGCTATAGTTATGATCAAACCTGGCTATCACATAGTAATTTTTAAATATCAATTAAACCAAGGGTTTCATCCAAGATGTGATTATACATTACCTCCACAGATTTTTATCCATAGAATAGAATCTGTTGACAATATTATTGATAGATTTATGTTCTATGATAATAAAACATGTAAAGTTACTTTTACTAATATTGAAAAATTTGAATATAATCATAATAAAAATTATGGTAAATATAATTTTGTATTAGATTTTATTAATAAAAGAATTATAAATACTAATATTACAGTAGGGTCAACACCAAGATTTACTGTTAATAATACCAGAAAATATGATATTAGATTGTTTGTATTAGAAAATGATGATTATATATCATATATGGATAATGGGAAAAAACTCATTCTTCATAGAAAGACACAAGATTGTGAATTTAGATATTTGAGAAATAAAAAATATGGTCAGTTAATGAGAATTTATTACACTAGAAAACAACTCGATTATAAAGATTATATTGTTGTAGATGGTTATTCAGTATTTAAAGGATTTGGGGATAATATTAAAAAAGAAATAATTAATAAAAGAAATAAAAGACTGGTAAGAGTTACAACTAAATCTGGATTTATTTTTCCTGCAATGCAAAATAACGGATTTATTTATCCAGTTTATTCATCTTATTCAGGAATTCGGACTTTTAAACTTAATAATTATGAAATGAGTTTCATAGAAAAAATTGAAGATGGATATGATAACTTTTAAACATTTTAAAGGGTTATTAATTTAACCTTTTATTTTTTTATTTATATATTATATACTTATCATAATAAAAAATCTTAGGGGGAATAATAAGATGTTAGATAAAAGAAGTATTGTTGATTCGTTATCAGTTATTCTTGTTGATATGTTAATTGATGATTATGAAGTAATTGTTGAAAAGTTAAATGAAATTGGAATTAATAAAATTACTAATATTTTATTAAGTGGAACTGAAAATTATGATTCTGATGATTTAAATATCATTGAATTAATAATAAGAATTTTACAAGATATTTATAATAATAGTGAAGTTGATTCTCCAGTTACTGATGAAGATTATGACAGACTATATGAATTGAATAGAGATTTACAAATGAAAGAAATTGTTGGTGCACCAATTAATAAAGTTAAAGATAGAAAAATAGGTTATCATAGTTATCCAGCTTTAAGAGGAACTTTAGATAAAGTTCATTTTATTAGAAAGAAAGATAAAGGAAAAGATATTAGAAAATCTTTAGAGGAATGGATTAAAGGAATTGAAAATAAATTAGGGAGACTTTTATATGAGAATGAAAAGAAAGCAGTAATGACACCTAAATGGGATGGAATATCCACTATTTTTGAATTTAAACCTAATAATAAAATAGCTAATAAAGTATTAACTAGAGGTGATGTTAGTAATAATGAAGCTGTAGATATAACAGAACTATTTAATGAAATTAAATTAGATTTTGAAATTATAGATTCTAAATATTATAAAGAAGTGATGATAGGAGAAAAATATGAAACTAAAATATTTGATAATGAATATGCTGTTAAAACTGAAATTGTTATGAAGATTTCTGATTTTGAAAGATTTTGTAAAGATATAAAAGTATTAAAACATCCAAGAAGTGCGGTTATATCAATTCTAAATAAAACTAGAGATTTTGATAAAAAACATTTAGAATATTTAACAATTATACCTCTTCAGTATCAAGAGAAAAATGATAAATTTAGTATAACTATAACAAATTTAAATTATGGATTTAGTATAATAAATGATATAACTAATTTTAAAGAAGTTCAATTACATATAGATGCATTAACAAAACATGTTAATAAAAAAGATATTTTAATAGATGGTATAGTTATAACTCTTAATAATGAAAAATTAAAAGAAAAACTTGGTAGAGAGAATAGTATTAATAAATTTGAAGTTGCATATAAATTACCACCTGAAAAGAAAAAAACTATAATTAAAGATATTATAATGTCAACTGGTATTCTTGGTTCAATAACACCTGTTGCTATAATTAAACCAGTTAAAATAAATGGTAATACTATAAATAATATATCATTAGGCTCAATAGATAGATTTGAAGAACTTGGTATAAGACAAGGTGATGAAGTTATAATTAAATATGATGTGATACCATATTTAATTATAGATGAAACTTGTAAAAGAAATGAAAAAGGTAAATTGTTTAAAACACCAACTACATGTAGATACTGTAAACAGTTATTAGTTAAAGACCCTGTATTGAAATGTGTTAATGAAAGCTGTGATTCTAGACAAATTGGTAAGATAGTAAACTACGCAGTAAAAATGTCTATACCTAATATCTCTAGTGGTATTATTACATTATTATATGAACTAAGTGTTGTAAAATCAATTAAAGATTTATATTTTATTAAGAAACATAAAGATGAAATTTTATTATTTAAAGGATTTGGAGAGAAATTGTTTAATAAAATAATTGATAGTATAAACAGTCGTAAAACTGTTTATAATTATGAGTTATTAGGTTCTCTGGGAATACCTGATATAGGGAGAAAAATATTTAAACGTATTTTAAATATATATTATTTGAGTGAATTAAAAGATATATGTTTAAATAATGATGTAAAAAAATTAACTAAGATAGGAGGAATAAAAAATAAAACGGCCAATAAGATAATTAAAGGAGTAAATAGTAATCTTGAACTTATAGATTTTTTATGTTCCGAGTTAACTATAAAGCAAGATTTACGTAAATATGTTGCTAAAGTATGTTTTACAAAAATCCGTGATAGGGAATTTGAAAAATTCTTAGATAACAAAAATATACTTATTGTAGATAACTATAGTAAGGATGTTTCTTTAGTAATTGTAAAAACTTTAGGTATTAAATCATCTAAAGTTGATAAAGCTAAAAAAGATGATATATCTATTGTTACATTAGAAGAAGCATATAAAATATTTAAGTATGAAAAAAATAATTAAAAACTAATATGCTAATAACAAAATATTAGTATTAAAAAAATAAGAGGGGGTTATTTATTATGGCAAGTAACAAAGAAGATGCAGTATTTTTGGAAATCAGAGAGAATCAAAAGGAAATTAATAAAATTTGTGAAAGAGCTCATAAAGCTCTTATCAGTGAGCACAACATTAATGTTACACATGCACCGGCAATTGCAACGATTGCTTATCGTTTTTTACAACAAACAATTGCTTATTTAAATGAAAAGAAAACTCCAGGAGAAGATATTTCTGTCAATGTGATGCAATTATTTGACATGGGTATTTCTTACAGGGAAAATGATGAAGGTGAGAAAACAGGTAACTTTACACCTTATATGATTCCTGGCCAAGAGTATAAACTCATGGTTAAGGATGACGGTGAAACTGAGGACGAGGAAGAATAAAAAATATACATTATCCAATAGGAAACCTTAATTGGTTTCCTATTGGATATATATTGTTTATAGTATTATATTTTTCTAGAAAGGGTTGAAAAAACATATTATGAAGAAATTTATAAAACACTATAAAAATCCTAATGAAGAAAGAATTAACTATGATATAATTAATCATAGTTATGACGATGATTTAATTCATTACATCGCTAATAGTTGTAAGTCATTAGAGATTCTTAAGAATATTAAATTTCTTGGGTATGAATTTATTGATGATGAATCTAAGATTGACATCAATGATTATATATCTACAAGACAAAAAGTTAAACAAACCAAAGACAGTGATAATAAGAAAGTTTCAGAAAAGTATATGTACCTACAAGATAGTAGATATGGTGAGCTTAAATTAAAATTTAATTTAAGTTGTAAAAATAAGAGTAAAATATATACTAAGAAATTATTAATACCGATTCCTGATGAAAATGGTTATTATACTATTAAAGGTAAAAAATATTTCTTAATATATCAACTTGTTGATAGTTCTACTTATACAACTAAACAGAATTTAATTCTCAAATCTTTAATGCCACTATCTTTAAAAAGAAACAAAAAAGAATATCCTGATATTCAAGGAGAAACTTATACTGCTAATACTTATGGGGTATTTGTGTTTAGAAAAGAAGTCGATGTACTTTTATTTTATTTTGCTAAAATGGGTGTTGATAAAACACTTAAATATTTTTCAGTTGATTCTATAATGGAATTCACTGAAAATGAAACAGATTTAGATAAATATATATATTTTCGTGTTAATAAGAAAATATTAATAAAAGTAAATAGATTCTTCTTTAACAAATATCTATATGTGCAGAGTATAGTTTTCATGATTTTAAATATTTTTAACAACAGAGCAACTTTTGAAGTTTTAAATGATTTAGAGTATTGGGTTAGTCGTATTGGTAGTTTAAGTGCTACTATGGCATATAATTATTATGAGAAAGGATTAAATACATTAATCTTCTTTGATAGATTAATAGATGAAACAACTAAAGATATATTAAAGATAGATTATGAACATCGAAAGAATGTTTATTCAGCTATAAGATGGTTAATTCAGAATTATGATGAATTAAGAAAGAAAGACAATTTATCTATAGATAATAAACGTTTAAGATGTAATGAATATATCGCTTCTTTATTAACTAAAGCATTTAGTAAAAGAATGAATAGAGTTATAAGTTTAGGTAAGAAAATGACTTTAGAAAATATTGAAGAGATATTTAAATTTCCTGGTGATATACTAATTCAAAATTTACACGACTCTGGATTATTGAGATTTGATAGATACTGTCCTTTACAGTAGTAATATTGTAAAGAATCTTCTTTAATTGTCGGGGAACCCCTTAGAGCCTTACTTACTAATCTATAATAGTAATATTATAGTGGCAGGAGTAATTAACCTGGTATAGTAATAACAGTAAGGATTGGACAATCCGCAGCTAATAACCTTTATAAGATATAATTTCCAAGAAAAGTAAAAAAATAATAAAGAAAAGAGAAAGATATGAAAAAAGAAGATTGGATAAAAATAGATTTACCTCAAGTTAAAAAGAATTATTCTATAAATTTTGATGGATTTATTAGAAATGATAAATTTAATAGGATTTTAAAAAATTCTAAAAATACTAAAGGATATGAATATATTCAATTAGCATGTATAGATGGTAAATTTAGAAATTTTTTAATTCATAGATTATTAGCTTATTATTTTATGCCAGATTTTGATATATTTGATAAATCAATGATAATTCATCATAAAGATAGTATAAATAAATTTAATAAATTAAATCTTTTAGAAAAATGTACTCAGAAAGAAAATATTGCTTATTCATATAAAGAAGGAAATAAACCTATTGGAGAAAAACATCCTTTAAGTAAATTCTCGGATAAATTATCTAAACAAATAGTATCTTTATTGGAGGAAAATAAAAGTACTGATACTATAATTTATAAATTAAATTTAGAAAATAAAAAAAATATACGTACATTTATAAATGATTTAAGAGCTAAAAGAACACGAATTTATTTAACCAAAAATATTGATTTGAATAAATGTAAACAAAAAAGATATGATGAAGAATTAATAAAAAATATAATTAAGTTTATGAAACAAGGATTAAAACATAAAAAGATAATTGATAAACTAGGTTTAAATAATTTATCAAAAAGGGAAATTAGAAATCTTTATACTT